>ERZ1066133.109-NODE-109-length-44849-cov-6.866545_pt1 | contig 44849 bp, 39 predicted proteins | sample MGYA00382780_ERZ1066133 | MGnify/ENA primary metagenome ERZ1066133 (study PRJEB33369, sample SAMEA5778363) | biofilm metagenome | biome: Industrial cooling water; feature: Water cooling tower basin; material: Biofilm | place: United Arab Emirates | collected... | reverse complement strand
AAGCACATGGGTTTTGATAATGTATTTCATTTAGAGGGTGGAGTTATTCATTACGCAAATCAATTAAGTAAACAGGGTTTAGAAAGCAAGTTTATTGGAAAAAATTTCGTGTTTGATCAGCGTCTGGGTGAAAGAATAACACATGATATTATTGCGAACTGTCACCAGTGTGGCAAGCCTTGCGATACACATACCAACTGTAAAAACGAAGCTTGTCATTTATTGTTTATTCAATGTGAAGAATGTGCTAGAAGGATGAAGGGTTGTTGCAGTAACGATTGTGTTTCAGTTATGGAGCTACCCGAGGAACAAAGGAAAGAGATGAGAAAAGGAAAAGACTTAGGTAGAAATATCTTTAATAAGTCCAAGCAGCGTCTTGACATGTACAAGCAAAGTTGGCATTCACAAGATACCTAATAGCAAATTTTTTCAACTTGTTCTTTTTTACTAAATCAAAACTACAATCCTTGTAGTTTGGGTTGCTATGGATTATGTAAAGGATTAGAGTATTGGTGTAACTTTATAGTACAAAACCAATATACCTATGCAACAAAATTTTAATCAAAACAACACAATCGAAACTCAAGTAGCTAACGTTCAAATTGGACGAAATGCAAGACTGGAAAGGCTTTTGACAATGATAGGAGTAGTTTATGGGTTTGTATTAACAACGGCTTTGGTGTATGTCATCCAGCTTGGTTAAGCGCAACAAAAACAATTTCAGAGCCATCTTCGGATGGCTCTTTTTTTGCACTTTAGTGCCCTTTTTGTAGGAGTAATACTACAAATGACAGTTGAAGAATTTTTAATTTTTAGTAGAAAAGTCATGAAGTTTTTGTAGTAAAAATTCTATCTATAACAAAGAACTCATTTTAACTCAATGACTTGACATTACTAGTATAAAATATTCTTTTAAACATTCTTAAATATATGCTTAAAGTCATGTTTTTTACTACAGAAGCATTGTAGCTTTAATTCAATAAAAACCCCGAGATATGGCACATATATTACCAATTCCCAAGCAGACGAACATAAAAGAAGTGCTACGCGACATGCATGCATTTCCAAAAATGAAGTTAGAAGACGGACTTGTAGTGGCGGTTGTAGTTTTGTATGTAATTGGGCTAGTTGCAGCATTGAATTATGTTATGATTACTCGTTAGTCCGGGGTAATCAAGAACTTAATTGTAGAGTCGCAAATGGCGACTCTTTTTTTTAAGGTCTATTTAATGTAAAGTGATCTAACCTGTCGTGGAAATTCGTATATTTGTAATGTAAAACCAATCATCCTATGTCACAATCTATCACCATGCAGAATAGTGCTATGTCGCATTCTGTAAAGACCGCCTCTAAAAAATCTCTTACCAAAATGGTTCTCTTAGTTTCTGGTGCTATGTATAGCGCTGCCCTAATTGTAGCTATGGTGTACTTGATTTATAAAGGGTAAGTCTAACTAAACAAAAAATTCAGGAGCCACTTGGCTCCTTTTTTATTTTCACAAATTAGCTTTAACAAGTTCCCAGTCGCTTTCACTTGGCTCAAATGAAAGTGTAATCCTGTTACTTCCTCATATAGTTTTATATATCGATCAGATATTGTTTTAATCCAATCATCACTCATTGTTGGGATTACTTGTCCTGGTTTACCCATAAAATTATTTTCAATAAGCCATTCCCGAACAAACTCTTTACTCAATTGGGCTGGCCTTTCACCATTCTGAATTGTTTCAGAAAAATTATTTGCATAAAAATACCGAGATGAATCTGGGGTATGAACTTCATCCATCAAGTAAATTTCATCTCCAATTTTTCCAAATTCGTATTTGGTATCAGCTAATATGAGTCCTCTTTCGGCTGCAATGTTTTTCCCCCTTTCAAATAATGCAAGTGAATATTTTTTTAGGACCTGCCATTCTTCAAAACTTACAATGCCTTGTTCTAAAATTGATTTTTCATCAATGTCTTCATCATGTCCCTGCTCTGCTTTAGTGCTTGGGGTAATAATTGGAGAAGGGAAAAAGTCATATTCTTTCATTCCTTCTGGTAAAGCTACTCCGCATAACTCTCTTTTGCCAGATTGGTAAGTTCGCCAGGCATGCCCTACTAAATTCCCTCTTACTACCATTTCAAGTTTAAATGGCTGGCATTTTTTACCTATGCTAATATAGGGGACTGGAGATGAGTCAAGCCAGTTGGGGCAGATATCCCTTGTTTTATTTAACATGAAGTAAGCCAGTTGATTTAATACCTGACCTTTATAAGGTATTTCTCTGGGAAGAATTACATCAAAAGCTGAAATACGGTTACTTGCAACCATCACTAACTTTTCGTCTCCCACATAATAAACATCTCTAACTTTTCCTTGATAAAAAGCTGTTTGATTGGGTAGTTCGGGGAATTTCATGGCGTAAAGTTAGCAGCCAAAATCTAGGGCATTTCTATTTTTTGTTCACAGCCCATTCCGAATGGTTTTAAATTAAATTTTTGCAGAAATATAACAATTGCTATTTTGCTGAATATTTAAACAAAATTGCTATTATGAGAAGATCCCTAATTCATTGCTTGCTTCTTTTAACAGGCCTGTTTTCCATGGCTGTGGCTCAAGCTCAGTCGACTGTAGTTACAGGTTCAGTTAAGAACAGCAAATCGCTCGAAAGTGTTGCTGCTGTATCAGTTACAGTGAAGGGAACCACATCGGGTACTTTCACAGACGACAAAGGAAATTTTCGATTGGTAACCTCTCAAAAGCTGCCTTTTACGCTTTTGGTTACTTCCGTGGGTTATGCACCCCGTGAGGTAAGTATTACTTCAAACAATCAGAATGTTGAAGTATCATTGGAGCCTTCATTCACTTTGGGAGATGAAGTAGTTGTTGCAGCTTCTCGTTTACCAGAAAGATACATTGAGTCGCCTGTATCTATTGAACGCTATAATTCACAGGCAATTCGTAATGCAGCTGTTCCTAACTTTTATGACGGTTTAGCCAACTTCAAAGGGGTAGATATGACTACTTCTGGTTTATTATTCCGTACTATTAGTACTCGTGGTTTTAATGGTAGTGGTAACCTTCGTTTCAATCAGCTAACAGATGGAATGGATAACCAGGCTCCTGGTTTGAACTTTTCTGTTGGTAGCATGATTGGTATGACAGAATTAGATGTAGATAACATTGAATTGTTGCAAGGTGCATCTTCTGCTCTATACGGTCCAGGTGGTATGAATGGTACCATGTTAATGACTAGCAAGAATCCGTTCAAACATCAGGGATTAAGTTTCCAGATTAAGCAGGGGGTTATGCACATGGATGGCCGTCAGCGCGATCGTGCTCCTTTCTTTGACTGGTCTGTAAGATGGGCTAAAAAAGTAAATGACAAATTAGCTTTCAAGTTCTCTGCTCAAATGATCCAAGCACAGGATTGGCAGGCGAACGATACAAGAAACCTCTCTCGTAACAACGTATTCAGTGCTTTAAAGCCTGGAACAAGAGCTACAGATCCTGGTTATGATGGTGTAAGTATCTTTGGTGATGAAGCTAGCTTGGCTATGTCTGCATTCTCTCAAGCTGTTTTAGGACAGGCTAATGCAGCTGGTGCTGGTCCAATTATTAGTGCTCTTCAGGGATTATTCCCAATTTATTTGAGCCAAGGTCCAAATGCTTTTGCAAACGCATTTAATGGCGCTTTCCCTGCTCCTTTCCGTCCAACTGCTTTACAGTTATTGCCTTTCATGTTGGGTAGCCTTCCTGGCAATACCAATTTTGGATCACAAACTGTTAGCCGTACTGGTTATGCAGAGCGTGATTTAGTTGATTACAATACATATAACGTTCGTTTAAATGGTGCCGTACATTATAAGTTGACTGAGAAATTAGAAGCTTCTTTAGTTGCATATTGGGGTACTGGTACTACAGTTTATACCGGTGCAGATCGCTATTCTTTGAAGAACTTGCGCATGGGACAGTATAAGTTTGAATTAAAGCACCCTAAATGGTTCTTAAGAGCTTATACTACTCAAGAAAACTCTGGAGACTCATATGCAACAACATTAGCTGCTCTTGCTGTAAACGGTGCTTGGAAAGGAAACACACAGTGGTTTCAAGAGTACGTTGGTACTTATGGATATGCAACAGGTGGTTTGGCTCCTCAGCCTAACGGAACACTAGTTGCAACGCCTCAAGCTCCTCCTGCTATGGCGCACATGGCTGCTCGCAATACTGCTCAGGTTGGTTTTGCGGCTCCTGGGTCTCAGCAATTCCGTCAAGCATTCCAGCGTGCAATCACTACTCCAATTAGTCGTGGCGGTGCTCAGTTTGCTGATGCTACTGATCTTTACCATGTAGAAGGTCAATATAACCTTACTGATGTGGTGAAATTTGCTGAAGTATTAGTTGGTGGTAACTTCCGTCAATTCTCTTTGAATTCTCGTGGTACCATCTTTGCAGATACTGCTGGTAGAATTAACATTAGCGAGTGGGGTGCTTATTTGCAAATCAAAAAGGAGTTGACTAATTGGTTCACAATTACAGCTTCTGGTAGATATGATAAAAACCAAAACTTTGAAGGACGTTTCACTCCACGTGTTACTGGTTTGATCAAACTTGCAAAAGACATGAACTTCCGTTTGAGCTATCAAACAGCTTATCGTTTCCCATCTACGCAAGATCAGTGGATCAATCTCCAAACTCCTTCAACAAGGCTAATTGGAGGTTTACCAAACTTCAATACATTCTTCAACTTTGCTAACAACCCAGTATATACTGCTGAAAGTTTAGCTGCTTATCGTGCTGCTGTTGCTGCTAACCCAACTCCAGTTGGTATTGCAACTGCTGCTGCCGGTTTGAGAAGATTAGAGTTTACAACTTTAAAGCCAGAATCAGTGAATTCTTATGAAGCGGGTTTCCGTGGATTAATCACCAAGAAATTATTGGTTGATGCTTATTACTATTTCAGCCGATATAATAATTTCATTGCTCGCTTAGCGGGTGGACGTCCAGCATCTGGATTACCTGCTGTTGGCCCAGTTGGTGCTGGTAACCAAGCTCAATTCTTAGAATTAGCAAGTACTTTCACTACGGCTGCTTTCTCTTTCGTAACAAACTCTGCAACTCCAGTAGATGCAACAGGTTGGGGTGTAAGTGCTGAGTGGCAGTTGCCTTCTAACTTCTCTTTAACGGGTAACGTATCTGGAGATAAATTGCGTAATGTACCAGCTGGTGCTGTTACTTTCTTCAACACTCCAGCATGGAGATATAACATTGGCTTCGGTAATAGCAAAATTGGTAAAAACTGGGGCTTCAATGTTCTTTACAGATGGCAGGATGATGTTAGCTGGGAAGGTACTTTCGGAAGTGGTATTGTAGATGCATTTGGAACACTTGATGCACAAATCTCTTATCGTATTCCTAAAACTAAAAGTGCTATCAAATTGGGTGGATCAAATATTTTGAATAAGTACTATATCAGTGCTTTTGGAAACCCAGAAATTGGTGGTATGTACTACATCCAGTATAGCTTCAATGCATTCTAAGCTATATTTCTTTGAATAATTTCTTAACCCCTCAAACTTTGAGGGGTTTTTTGTTTACAAAATGGTTATTTATTGAGATTGGCGTATCTCATAATACGCTATTTTTGCGGCTCAACATTTATAAGAATTTACTATGCGTTCCATACCATTTAGAGAAGCACTTCGTGAAGCCATGTCTGAAGAAATGAGAAGAGATGAGCGGGTTTTTTTAATGGGAGAAGAAGTTGCTGAATATAACGGGGCTTATAAAGTGAGTCAGGGTATGCTGGCCGAATTTGGAGAAAAAAGAGTTATTGATACCCCTATTTCAGAGCTAGGATTTGCAGCAATAGGCGTGGGTGCTGCTCAAAGAGGTTTGCGTCCAGTAATTGAGTTCATGACATGGAACTTTGCTGTATTGGCAATGGACCAAATTTTGAATACTGCTTCTAAAATGTTGGCTATGAGTGGTGGACAAATTGGTTGTCCAATTGTATTTCGTGGACCAAACGGAAGTGCCGGACAGTTAGGCGCACAGCACTCTACAGCTTTTGAAAGTTATTATGCAAATATCCCAGGTATTAAAGTAGTTTCTCCGTCTAATGGATACGATGCAAAGGGCTTATTAAAGCAAGCTATTCGCTATGAAGAAGATCCAGTTATTTTCTTAGAGAGTGAAGTCATGTATGGTGATAAGTCTGAAATTCCTAACGACGAATATTATATTCCTATTGGTAAAGCAGCTATTGCTAAACCTGGTCGTGATGTAACAATAGTTTCATTCAATAAGATGATGAAAGTTGCATTACAAACAGCGCAAGAGTTAGAAAAAGAAGGAGTTTCTGCGGAAGTTATTGATTTAAGAACAATTCGTCCACTTGATTGGATGACAATTTTGGAAAGCGTAAAAAAGACCAATAGATTGGTAATTATTGAAGAACAATGGCCAATGTGTTCAGTATCTTCTGAAATTGCATATCGTATACAAAAGGAAGGATTCGACTATCTAGATGCACCTATTCGTCGAATTACTTCTGCTGATGCTCCAATGCACTATGCACCTAATTTGGTTACCGCATATCTACCAGATGTAACAAGAACTGTAAAAATTGTAAAAGAGGTAATGTACCTCAAAAAATAACAACCTGAAATCCCGAAGAAAAGCTTCGGGATTTTTTTTCCAAGGAATTATGAAGTACATATTATTTTTTCTAGGATTATCGCAGTTTCTATATGCACAAGAGTCTATAACCGATACTTTACCAGATACACAAGTTCAATCGTTTTTATCAACTAGCCAATGGAAATCTGTACCTGCTGCCATTGGCTTACTAGAACCTGGCCAAAAAAAATGGATTGCCCCACAGCAAATTGTTAGCAGATTTAATTTAATTGCTGGAGTAAGAATGGAAGAAAGGTCGCCTGGAAGTTATAGGTTGGCAATAAGAGGAAGTTTATTAAGGTCGCCCTTTGGAATAAGAAACATTCGTGTGTATTACAATGGCTTTTCTTTAACAGATGCTACTGGAAATACCTATTTAAATCTTTTAGATGCTACGCAAATTTATTCTGGGGAGGTAATGAAAGGACCAGTAGCTAGTATTTATGGAGCTGGAACAACGGGAGGAGTGATACTTCAATCTAAACCAAGTTCTGTGAGCAGCAAAAATTGGAATGGCGAAGCTGGTGTGTCTATAGGATCTTTTGGACTGTCTCATCAATACTTTCAAACTCATGTTCAAAATAAAAAATTGTCTAGTTCTTTTTATCAAAGCAGAATCCATCAGACTGGTTATAGAGAGCAAAGCTTATTACATAGAGATGCATTTCAATGGAATGCAAAATGGAGACTAAGTCCAATATGGAATATCAGTACACTTGTACTTTGGACTGGTCTATATTATCAAACACCTGGAGGGTTAACGAGGTCCCAGTTTCAAGCAAATCCTCGAATGGCAAGACCACCTGCCGGCACTTTAGCTGGTGCAATTCAACAGCAATCTTCCATCAGAAACAATACTTTATTTACAGGAATAGGATTCGAAAGAAAAAAGAATAACAGTGCATCTCAAATTTTTATACAACACAGTACTATTGATTTCACTAATCCATTTATTACAAACTATGAAAAGCGTAAAGAGGAAAATTGGGGGGTGAGAGTTGTTCAAAAATGGGATACAAAACTTCGGAATGATAGACTAGTTTGGAATATTGGAGGTGAATTTCAAAGTAACAAGAGTAGCATTCAAAACTGGATTAACTTATCTGGAATCCCAGGTAATTTATTAGTTAAGGATATAGTTTTTGCACAACAAGGATTTACGTTTGCACAAATTGAATGGGTAAGCAGAAAGTGGACAACTCAATTAGGTACATCATTTAATTTTTTGGGTTATTCTTATATAAGAGAGTTTCCTACTAATTCTCCTAAACAAAACATTTCACCCAGTTCGCCATTGGCACCAAGAATATCTGTAGGCTATTCAATTAATAACAACCAAAGATTGTATGCATCCCTTTCTCGCGGATTTTCGGCACCATCTTTAGCAGAAATTAGACCTTCCACTAATCAGTTTGCAGAACAATTAATGGCTGAATATGGTTGGAACATAGAACTAGGCTGGAAAGGTTTTCTTTTCAATAGATCACTGAGATTTGATGTTTCTGCATATCACTTTACTTTGCAAAATGCAATTGTTCGACAGCTCAGTCAAGCTGGTGTTGAATATTTCATTAATGCAGGATCAGTTCAACAAAGTGGAGTGGATTTATCCATTCAGCATCAAACTATTTTGAATAAACAGCAATTGATTGATTGGTCGTTTGCCTATAGTTTTCAACCCTATCAATTTTTAAATTACCCAAATGGACCCAATAACTTCAAGAATAATAGGCTTACTGGTGTGCCCAGGCATCAAGCTGTTATAGGGGCAAAATACCAATTGAACAAGAAATGGTATTTAACAAGTTTTCTGCAATCTGTAGGAAGGCTTCCTTTGCAAGATTCAAATGAAAATTTTGCAGATGCATTCTTATTGGGGCAAATAAAATTTGGGTGCCAAATAAATGGGAAAAATAAACAGTGGGATTGCTTTCTGCTGGTTGATAATGTTTTTAATCAACAATTCAGTTTAGGCAATGATATTAATGCTGCTGGCGCACGTTTCTTTAATGCAGCACCTACTCGAGCCGTACAAGCAGGTGTTAAACTAAGTTGGTGAATGATATAGTAGAATCCGAAACAATTATCTTAGCAATCAAATTTATAATATGGCATCTGTTTTAGTTATCGACGATGAGAGAGCAATTAGAAATGTTCTGAAAGAAATTTTATCTAATGAAGGGTATCTGACAGAAGAAGCAGCAGATGGAGAGGAGGGATTAAAAAAATTTCAGCAAAACAAGTATGATGTTGTTTTCTGTGATATAAAAATGCCCAAAATGGATGGCCTAGAGTTTTTAGAAAAAGCAACTCAATTAAATGCCGATGTTCCCATAATTATGATAAGTGGGCATGGAAATATTGAAACAGCTGTTGAAGCAGTGAAAAAAGGAGCATTTGATTTTATTAGTAAGCCTCCTGATTTAAATAGACTGTTAATTACTTTAAGAAATGCTGTAGAGAAAAAAGATCTTACTGTTGAAACAAAAGTTTTGAAACGTAAGATTAAACATGTTGCAGAAATGGTAGGTGAAAGTGCGCCCATTCAGAAAATAAAAGATACAATAGAAAAAGTAGCTCCAACAGATGCTAGGGTATTGGTTACTGGACCTAATGGAAGTGGCAAAGAGATGGTAGCAAAATGGTTGCATGAAAAAAGCTTAAGATCAAGTGGACCACTCGTTGAGGTAAATTGTGCGGCAATTCCTTCAGAGCTCATTGAAAGCGAGTTGTTTGGTCATGAAAAGGGATCATTTACTTCTGCTCTAAAACAAAGGATAGGAAAGTTTGAGCAAGCAAATGGGGGAACCCTATTTTTAGATGAAGTAGGAGATATGAGTTTGAGTGCGCAGGCTAAAGTTTTGCGTGCATTGCAAGAGGGAAAAATAACCAGGGTTGGTGGTGATAAAGAAATATCTGTAGATGTACGTGTGGTTGCTGCAACAAACAAAAATCTCTTAGAAGAAGTAGAAGCAAAAAACTTTCGTCTTGATTTATACCATCGACTTGGTGTAATATTAATTCATGTACCTAGTTTGAATGAACGAAGAGAAGATATACCTCTATTAACAGAAAAATTTCTTAAGGATATTGCCGCAGAATATGGTCAACAAGTTAAGAAAATTGATAAGAAGGCAATTCAATTATTACAGGAACATGATTGGACAGGTAATATTAGAGAGCTGAGAAATGTTGTAGAGCGGTTAATAATTTTATCTGGTAATACCATTACACCCAATGACGTGCAGAGCTACGTTTTTCCATAAAACGTTTAAATCCATTTAAGTCATTGATAAGTGTTAGGTTATTTCTTTTTGTAATTACTTGATTTACTTGTGGGCCTGTCATTACAATATTGCTGTAAGGAAAAGCATCGCATAATTGCTGAATATAGTCGTCAATTGGCTCTTTTGTAAGGTTAGTTATCATATGAAAGCAAATATGAGCAATGTGCCTTCTTCCTATAAAATACTTCAAATCCTCTAAAGGCACATTAGAGCCAAAATAAATGGAGTGGAAGCCATTCTTTTTTAATAGATATTGAGAAAACAAAAGAGGAATTTCATGCCACTCGCCCTCAGGGGTAAACAATAAAAAGTTTTCGTCTCGTTTTTGACGAATAGTATGGTCTAAGCCATCAATTGCAACAGAGAACTTTCTTTTTATAATACTAGACGCAAAATGTTCTTGAGCAGGAATAACATGATCGGTCACCCATAAAAGACCTATTCTTTCAAGAAAAGGATAGGCTATCTGTAAAATGCTATTTTCAAAACCAATGTGCAATAATGCGTTACTAAAAACTCGTTCAAACTTTTCTTCATCAAAATCAATAGATGCTTCAATGAGTTGATTAATGTATGCATCTACATAATGACTTGGTTGTATCGAATCAATGGTAAGTTTCTTTAATTCGTCTCTTTTGAGTTGTGCAATTTTGGAAATTTTATAGCCATTATGATACAAATAAGCAACTCTGAGAATATGCTTTAAATCTTCGTTATTGTAAATACGATGATTACTGTCTTTCCTTTTAGGCACCAATATTTGATAACGTTGTTCCCAAATACGCAAGGTATGCGCTTTGATTCCACTCAAGTTTTCAATATCCTTGATGGTAAATTCATTCATGAAGGTTGATTTAAGGATCCAAGCTTGAAAATATGACTTTACCCTATACTGAAACATGATTTATGTCATATCTTCTTCAACTGTAATGAATTAGCCAACATTCATACAAATAGTAACAGGATAAGGTGGATACCTTTATTTTTGTCAACTTGAAATCATAAATATGGGCTGGATTTTATTTATTATTGGTGTCATTGGCTGGCACATTGGACTATACGGAATGTTTAAAAAAGCTGGAATAGATGCTTGGAAAGCGTTTATACCTTTTTACAATACATGGCTAATTGTTGAAATATGTGGGGTACGTAAATATTGGTTTTGGCTACAGCTTATACCCATTGGAGGCCAGTTTATAACCATTTGGCTTACCATCATATTTGTGATGCATTTTGGTAGGTATAATCTGTTGCATCATTCTGCACTTGTGTTTTTCCCCTTCTTGTATATGCCATATATGGGATTTTCTCAGAATGAAAAATGGGGTGGAAGAGCTGTTTTTGAGCGTTATAAAAAGCCGGGTAGTAGAGAATGGATTGATGCAGGTGTTTTTGCTATTGTAGCCGCAACCTTAATTAGAACATTTGTGTTCGAGGCTTATGTAATTCCAACAGGAAGTATGGAAAGAACCTTACTCATCAATGATTTTCTTTTTGTTAGTAAGATGAGCTATGGACCTAGAATACCTCAAACACCCCTAAGCTTTCCATTTGTTCATAATGTGCTACCCATGAGCAAGTTCACTCCTTCTTATATCAAATCTGTTCAAATTCCCTATCAACGTCTTGCAGGTTTTACAGAAGTTAAAAGGAATGATGTAGTAGTATTTAATTTTCCAGCTGGAGATACCATTATTAATGAAGAAAATTATTTGAGCTTAAACACTTACTACGATGTGCTTCAGTCGCAATATAAGGGCAATAGAGAGCAGCTTATGTTGGATCACAAAATTTTGGTTCATCCACCTGATAAAACAGATAATTATATCAAGCGTTGTGTTGCAGTTGGTGGTGACGAGCTTTCACTTAAATCGGGTGTTTTATACATTAACGGACAACCCGCTTTTATTCCTCCTGGATCACAAATAGAATATTTTGTTGAAACAAAAGGAGGTGCTTTAGATAGAGAATTCTTAGAAGAGGAACTTGGGTATGAGTTTATAGTTGATCCTATGACTGGACAGGAGTATGAAAAAAATGGTGATCTAGGACAACTAGATGCTAAGAACTTTATTATGAATCTAACACCGGAAATGCTAGAGAAAGTTAAAAAGCATCCGAATGTTGTGCAAGCATTTATGTATGTAGAACAAGGGGTTAATGTAAAAATGTTTCCTCAGGATACAGCCAATTTTGCTTTTAACTATGACAATTTTGGTCCAATAAAAGTGCCTGCAAAAGGACAAGAAGTAGAAATTACGCCAGCCAATGTATCTCTTTATAGAAGAATTATCACTACTTATGAAGGAAACACATTAGAAGAAAAACCCGATGGCACTTATATTATCAATGGAGTTGCTACAAATAAGTATCGTTTCAAGTGGAACTATTATTTTATGATGGGCGATAATAGACATAGAAGTCAAGACAGCAGATTTTGGGGTTTTGTACCAGAAACACATATAGTTGGTAAAGCTTCGTTAATTTGGTTTAGTTGGAATAAAGGACCTAGATGGAAACGTTTGTTTAAAACAATAAAATAATGTAATTTCATTTGCCGAAATGGGGTCCTCACTGTTATGCAGTGGGGACTTTTTGTCTAAACTGTTTTGTCTATGGAAGAAAAAAAGATTGTGCAGATCCAATACCTGGAAATTGAACAGCAATCGGCTTTATCTCAAAGTGATTTTGATTTACTTGAAGAAGCCAAAGCAGCATTAAAAAATGCATATGCACCTTATTCTAATTTTTTAGTATCAGCTGCAGCAAGGTTGGTAAATGGCAAAATACTTACTGGTACTAATCAGGAAAATGCAAGTTTCCCGGTTGGATTATGTGCTGAGCGTGTTTTATTATCTGCTATAAGTTCAATTTATCCGGGTGTTGCTATAGAATCAATTGCAATTACCTATCAACCTCAAAATGGAAACAGCCAAGTTCCAATTTCTCCCTGTGGTGTTTGTAGGCAAGCATTGAATGAATATGAAATTCGACTCAATCAACCAATTCGATTGATACTTGGGGGACTAACTGGTCCCGTTTGGATTTTTGATAAATGCTCTGAATTGTTACCATTTGATTTTAATGGCACACATTTAAAAAAATAGAAAAGAAATTAAAACAGTGTTTGAATACCATGAAGGATTCTGAATTCATGTTGTAGTAGCCATTTTTTGCGCCATAATCCCCATGCATAGCCAGTTAGGTTTTTATCGCTACCAATCACACGGTGACAAGGATTAATAAGTGCTATACGATTTTTTGCATTTGCATTTGCGACTGCTCGGGTAGTATTAGCATCTCCCATTTTTTTAGCTAGATCTACATAGGAGATTGTTTTTCCGTAATCAATTTCATATAAATGGCCCCAAACCTTTTGTTGAAATTCAGTTCCTTCTTGAACTATAGGAATATCGAATACACGTCTTTTACCACTAAAGTATTCAATTAACTGCTCAGTGCATATATGCATAATCTCACCAACTCCGGGTTCTCCGTGCATTAAATGATCTTTATGATCTACAAATGTTATTTCGTGGATCATGTGTTCGGTGCCGCCAATTTGCATGATGCCTATCGGGCTTTCATAATATGTATAATAGAGTGGGCTCATTATCCAATTTTAAGACCATTGATTACTGGCTGTGATGGTTTTAGAAGTACAACAGATCCATCTTCTTCATAAACACCCAAAACAAGGCATTCGCTTTTAAACCCGGCTATCTTCTTTGCTGGAAAGTTAATAATAGCAACAATTGTTGTATTCACAAGTTGTTCTGGAGTGTAGTGTTGAGTAATTTGAGCAGAAGAGTTTTTTATTCCAAATGAACCGAAATCAATTTGAAGTTTATAAGCAGGTTTTCTGGCACCTTTTAGTATTTCTGCTGAAATAATTGTTCCAGTTCTAATTTCTAGTTGCTCAAACTGTTCCCAAGAGGCTATCGTTTTCACTTCGCTCATTGGGCATTTAAACGTTTATTTTGGTTCGAATATTTTACGATACCTATAGATATCTAACTAGCAAGTAAACGAGCAATTTGAAGCAGTTCATCTTTTTTGTAGAGCTGGTTTGGATGATTGAAGCATTCGGCCGTTTCTTTTAATAACAGTTCTATAATATTTAAATTGGACATTGGTGTAAAGTAGCGATCTTCAGGAATACAAGATATTCGGAGGAGATATTCCTCAATATCTTTATGTGAGTATGCTTGTCCATTGGCCCCATCTGCAAAAAAAAGAATTTGGTGTTGGGCTGAAATCGCATCGGAATGAGCATCAGGAATAGCCAAAATTACTTGTCCTGGTATAGGAATTAATCTGGCTGGGATATCTAGCAGTTCACACATTAATTGAAAGATAATACCTACTAGAAGACCATTCCCTTTTTTAGATGCTATTACTTTATGAATAAAGAAATGGTCATGTTGATCATGATTGTTTTCTTGACTTTGAAACTGAAAGTATTTAAAAAGGATACTTCCAATAACATGTATTTGTTCTAGAGGTGTAAGATAGTTGTTTAACTCAAGCCAAATGGTGCGCCTCATTTTCTCAATATCTTGATAAACAGGAGCTGTGTGCAAATCTGGATAATGACATTTGGCAACCAGCAAAGTGCCCAACAATAAATCGTGATAAGGTCTGCTTTTCCATTCAGCGAAGTCTTGCAGCACATCGGAGAACTGCAGTCTATGGATAAGCATTTCTATTCGTTCTTGAACTTCTTCATTGGGGGTTATTTCCCATAAATGCTCAAGATTTGGAATAATGGGTTTACCATACTCCACAATTCTATTTGAGACAGAGTGGAATACAGACTCATCTGGGTCATCCAAAAGAGTAAATAACGCTTTTAGCTCACGGTTTTCATGCATAGTGGTACGCTACCATTACAAACTTATATTTTGATTTTTTATTGTTTTTGATTTATCCCTATATGTGGATTAAAAACTTATTCACAAAAGCAATATTCAAAAAATTTAACGTTTCAGGATTTTCGTTAAACAATACCTTGCATCTTCAAACTCAGTTTCTACATTTACGAAAATAACCACATGACCCCTAAATTTCCAGCCGTTCAACCCTCCCTTCACGCTGAATTAAGAAGGAGAGTTCAAGCTTACTTTGAAGAAAACAAAATTTTACCAACCGGAAACCTTACTTTATACACCAAAGCAGTGATTCTAGTAGTATTGTTCTGGGCTGTCTATATACATGTTTTATTTTTTACCCCTGCTTGGTATATTGCCATACCAGAATGTTTATTGCTTGGCGCTTTAGCTGCAGGTATTGGGTTTAATGTAATGCACGATGGTAGTCATGGTAGTTTTAGCAAGTATCCTTGGCTGAATCGTTTAGCATCTTATTGTAGTAGTATGTTAGGTGCTCATCATTTTATGTGGGATATTAAACACAATATGATTCATCACAGCTACACGAATATAGATGGAGTAGATGATGATATTGAGGTAGGCATTTTGATGCGATTAGCCCCTACACAGAAGCACTTCTTAATTCATAAAGCTCAACATGTTTATTTTTGGGTGCTTTATATGTTGCTTTACATTTTCTGGATTTTTTTTGCCGACTTTAAAAAGTATTTCACAGGAAAAATTGGATCGGTTCCATTGAAAAAAATGAACTGGAGAAATCATACAAGCTTCTGGGCAATTAAGGTATATCATATTGCCATGTTTGTCGTAATTCCTATTGCTATGCTTGGATTTATGAATTGGATGATTGGATTTTTATCTTTCACTTTAGTAGCTGGCTTTATCTTAAGTATTGTATTTCAGTTGGCACATACAGTTGCAGATACAGAATTTCCTGAAGCAGATCCTGTTACTCAAAAAATGCCCGACGAATTTGCTATTCATCAAATTAAAACAACAGCCAATTTTGCTACACGCAACAAGGTGATTGGGTGGTTAGTAGGCGGTTTAAATTTTCAAATTGAACATCACTTGTTTCCTAAAATTTCGCACGTGCATTACCCTGCAATTAGTCAAATTGTAAAAAAAGTATGCGCAGAATATAATCTCCCATATATTGAGTATCCCACTATGCGAACTGCAATAGTTGCGCACGTATCTTTCCTTAAAGAAATGGGAAAACCAAGTCATCAAATGGCATAAGTATTCCATACTAAAGTAAAAAAGCCCTACGTCTTTTATTGTAGGGCTTTTTTATTACAGTTATAGCTGTATTATACTTTTTTCTTAGCAGCTTTCTTTGCAGCAGGTTTAGCAGCTTTTTTTGTTGCAGGCTTTTTTGTTTTCTTATCAAATGCTCCAGGGACTTGTGCTTCAATCATTTTTTTAACCTCTTCTAGGGAAACATCTTGCAAATCTTGTGCTTCAAATTTAGAGCCATCGGCTTTTTTACCTAGTTTAAGCATTTGCTTGCCAAATCGAATGAATGGCCCCCAACGACCATTCTCAATAGAAATTTTTTCTGAAGGCCATTGTTGAATAAACCTGTTCGCTTCCTTTTCCATCTTCGCTTCAATCAATTCCTCAATATCATTTTTGCTAAGTGCATCAAAATTGTATTTACGAGGTACATTAATGAACATGTTATTCCATTTAATGAAGGGGCCAAATCGTCCCTTCCCTTTGGTAACAGGCGCATCATGATACATTGCAATTGGGGCATCTGCATGTTGTTTCTCTGCAATCAATACTTGTGCTCTTTCGAGATCTACATCTAGAGGTTCTTCACCTTTTGGTAGGCTAATGAATTGTTCTCCAAATTTTATGTAGGGACCAAAACGTCCTATGTGAACGGAAACTTCTTGCCCATCCAATTCTCCAAGTGTTTTGGGCAGCTGGAATAAATCCATTGCCTCATTCAGTGTAATCGTCTCAATGCTTTGTCCAGCCTTTAGCTTTGCAAATCGAGGTTTTTCTTCATCCGTTGCATCACCAATTTGAACCATTGGACCATACCGCCCCATCCTTGCTATAATTCTCTTACCTGTGCTTTCTTCAATACCTAATTCTCTTTCACCTTTTGCTCTCTCAGCATGTTCAAGGGTTTCTTCAATATTTTGATGGAAAGGCTTATAAAATCCATCAATCATGCTATTCCACCTTAGCTTGCCATCTGCAATTTCATCGAACTCTTGTTCAATTTTAGCGGTGAAGCTATAATCCATTACTTTTTCAAAATGTTGCTTTAAGAAGTCGGTGACAAGGTTGCCCAAATCTGTTGGAAATAATTTAGCTTTTTCAGCACCTCTATTTTCCATCACCACTTCCTTGCTAATATCTCCGGAAGCATCTAAAGTCCAAGTAATTGCTGGTCTTGTAGTTCCTTCTTTATCGCGCTTTTCAACATAATTTCTTTTCATAATTGTTGAAATAGTTGGGGCATAAGTTGAAGGGCGACCAATTCCAAGTTCTTCAAGTTTTTTTACAAGCGATGCTTCTGTATATCTCGCAGCAGGTCTGCTAAATTTTTCTTGAGCTAGCAATTGAAGCATAGTCACATTTTGACCAACTTCAAGTGGTGGTAGCATACCTTCTTTTTCGTCCTCGTCCTCATCATCTTTTCCCTCCATGTATACTTTTAAGAAGCCATCAAATTTCAATACTTCTCCACTTGCGGTTAGTTGTTCAGGCTGAGTTGAAATACCAATTGAAGCAACTGTTTTTTCAAATGCAGCATCGCTCATTTGTGACGCTATTGTTCTCTTCCAAATGAGTTCATATAACCTTTTATTCTCAGGATCCGTTACTGTATGTTGATTCATATAGGTAGGACGAATAGCTTCGTGTGCTTCTTGAGCACTCTCGTTTTTATTCTTATACCTACGAGGTTGAAAATATTGATCTCCGTATTGTGATTCTATTTCTCTTTGAATATCTGCTCTTGCTGTATCACTTAAATTTACGCTGTCGGTACGCATATAAGTAATTTGACCGCTCTCATATAATTTCTGGGCAATCAACATGGTTTTACTTACGCTGTATCCTAATTTTCTTGCAGCTTCTTGTTGTAAGGTTGAAGTTGTGAAGGGCGCTGCGGGTGTGCGTTTTGCAGGTTTTACTTGAATTTGTTCAACCGTATATCTAGCACCTTTACACTTTTCTAAAAAAGCCGTTGCTTCTTTTTCTGAATGTTGTTTAGAGGGTCCTTCTGCTTGAAAAGTATAATTTCTATTTCCATCGTTGGCAGTGAATTGTCCCACAATTTTAAAGTGGCTCTCAGATACAAAATGATTGATTTCGCGCTCTCTTTCAACAATCAAACGAACAGCCACACTTTGAACCCTTCCAGCGCTTAAGCTTCTCTGCATGCCAATCTTTCTCCATAAAACAGGACTCAATTCAAATCCCACTAATCTGTCTAGTACACGGCGAGCTTGTTGTGCGTTGACTAGGTTCATATTGATGGTACGAGGATTTTGAACTGCTTTTTGAATAGCGGGTTTCGTAATCTCGTGGAATACAATTCTTTTAGTGGTTTCCGGGTCTAATCCTAATACTTCAGCAAGGTGCCAACTAATACTTTCTCCTTCACGGTCCTCATCCGATGCCAACCAAACTTCTTTTGCCTTTTTTGCCATTTGTCTTAGTTCCCTAACAACCCTTTCTTTATCGTCTGGAACCTTATATCGCGGTTCATAATTGTTGAGTACGTCAATGCCCATATCATCTTTCTCAAGATCCCTAATATGACCATAACAACTTCTTACCTCGAAATCACTTCCAAGAATTTTTTCGATGGTTTTTGCTTTGGCTGGCGACTCAACTATTAATAAATTTTTACTCATGGCTGGGTTGGTATGGTTGCAATATTAAAGCAAGGTTGCAATAAAAAATGCGAAAAAATCAAAATTAGCAATCGCAGTCTATATTTTTTATATCAATATGTTGCTGTAAATCAATTTAATATGTAATAAATTTACATATTCTTCTCCTTTAAAAAGGCAACAATCTGTTTTTTAATCTTTGACTCTCTGTAAATACGGCTATGTCCAAGACCCTGGGTCACAACAAAATCAACATGCTTTGGAGCTTGCTGATAGATGTTTTTGACATCTTCAAATGGACAAATATCGTCTTGCTCGTCGTGAATCCATAAAACAGGTTGACTCATAGATAAAACTGCTCTATCCGTAGCGTAATAGGATACCGGTTGTTGCCCAATCTGTTCAATTAACAGTTCCATTTCATGGCGAATTTGATTGCCAAGGGGTAAGAAAGTAAAGAAATTATCTAAGGCTCGAACGGTGTTTACTGCTGGGGCAATGAGAACTATGGGTGGACGTTCAGAAGGATCAAGTTGTTCTACTGCAAGAGATGTTGCCAGTCCGCCTAATGAATGTGCCATAATACCGTTCAAGGGAAACAGTTCCCTATGAATTTTCAAAATCATATCGCGATAAATCCTTGCATTCAGAATTTTACCATCGCTTGTTCCATGTCCAGGTGCATCAAAAGCAACCACATTAAATCCCTCTCTCTTAAGTGGAGCCACATATCTGTCAAATTTATAAGCACAGCTATCAAATCCGTGTGCAATTAGTATGGTTTTACCTATGGGATGATCAGCTTTCCAGTGCCAGCCTCTTACTTGTAGGCCTTCAATTTCAAGTTTGAGTTTCTCAGCGTGATGAAAGATGGGAGGAGCTTTTCTTTTAGGCTTGCCACTATAAGGGGTGCAGAATAGTTGGAAGGAAGCTTCAGCAGCTTTTTTGGGGGAAAGCAGGGCAAGGGTTTTCAATTTTGTTTTGTAATATCCAATTACAACTCTTTGTGCTAATTTCAACTTCATATGCGTAAATATAACAAGTTGGTGATATTAGGAACAGGTAATGTGGCTTATGCGCTTGCACAAACCTTTCGCGAAAGTGGAAGAACTGTTTTGCAAGTGTGGGGAAGGAGCGAAGAAGCTGCTAGAAAGCTTGGAAATTTTTTGCATGTGCCCTTTGCTTTTCAAATGGATCAATTAGATGCTCATGCCGATGCATATATAATATGTGTGAAAGATGATGCTATAGCATCAGTTGCAGCACAATTCCCTTTCCCCAACAAACCATTGATTCATACTGCAGGAACTGTTCCTGTAGATGTTCTTTCGGCATATACTCGATTTCCAGCTGTTTGGTGGATTATGCAATCCATCCAAAAAAACACAACTTTACTTGGAGCACCCTCTGTAATTGATTTTTCGGAAAAGGAGTTAGAAGAGCCTTTGTATGATTTAGCAGGAACTTTAAGAGGAGAGGTGGTTCGGTTAGATATACATCAAAGGAAAAAGCTACATCTAACAACGGTTATGTTAGCTAACTTCAGTCAGTATTTAGGGGGAAGGGTTATAGAGTTTGCCAAGAAAAATCAACTCCCTGCACATTTGCTCTACCCAATTATGAGGAATGTATTACATCAGGTTATGGAAGGGAAGGGCTTAGAACACTTAACTGGACCAGCAAGAAGAAATGATGAGCAAGTCATGCAGCAGCAACTAGAACTGTTAGGGAATGAAACCGATTTGAAAGAATTATATGCGGTGTTTAGCCGGCAAATAGTTGCAAGTTTTCAGCAAAATAAATAGCAGATGAGCAATAATTTTTCCCCATTTCGAAGGTAAAAGGGAAAACATGACTTTTTCGCAAGCTTACTTTCAGATAGTTTTGCGCCCAAAATAGGGCTATGTACACAATTCGCATACAATTTGAACAGAAGGGTTTGGAGCCGGTAACTTTAGAAAACATTGGTTCGGGCGATTCTTTATTGGAAGTTTGCTTAGATAATGGTATTGAATTGCATCATAACTGTGGGGCAGTTTGTGCATGTAGTACCTGCCATTTGTATGTTGAGAAAGGAATGGAGCATTTAGAAGAACTGAGCGATAAAGAAGAGGATTTTATAGACCGCGCTGTTAGTCCGCGTTTAAATTCTCGTTTAGGCTGTCAGTGTGTATTGCAAGATGGCGGCGGAACTATTGAAATTACATTACCCGATCAAACCCAGTTTTTGGGTGAATAAAACCAAAGAGTATGTCAAACTTTGAACCTCCTATTTACTGGAATGATTATGAAGATATAGCGCTGAAATTGTATGAGCGCTTCGGCGATGATTTTACTGAAAGTAAAATCTATCGTATTCGTTTTACCGAATTGCTTGAGTGGGTCTTAGAAATTCCACATTTCAAGGGAACGCGCGAAGAGTGTAATGAAGGCCATCTTGAAATGGTTCAAAGCAGTTGGGTATATGAGTGGCGCGATAACCAAAAATAATTGGTAGTGCAAGCAAACGGGATTGGCTATCTTTAGCCGCGAGTAAATTCCCATCATGTCAAATCTTCTTCAAAAATTAACTGCTATTAAGGCATTTCTGTTTGATATGGACGGAGTGCTGACAGATGGTAGTGTGTATTTGTTGCCAAACGGGGTTGTTGCTCGTGCAATGAATACAAAAGATGGTTATGCCTTACAACGTGCAACTTCGAGTGGATTCATAGTTGCAATTATTTCTGGAGGAGATTCATCCGAGGCAATTGAACGTTTTTCAAAATTGGGTATTACTGAAATTCATATGAAAGTGCATGATAAAATGAAGGTCATGCATGAAATCATGGAGCGTAATAACTTACTCCCTCATGAAGTTCTTGCAATGGGCGACGATATTCCAGATATACCTATTATGAAAGCAGCGGGTGTATCTGCCGCACCCAATGATGCAGTGTTAGAAGTGCGAGAAATATCTTCTTATATATCACCGTATGGAGGTGGAAAAGGTTGTGTACGTGATGTTATTGAAAAGGTTATGAAGTGTAAAGGCTTGTGGGATCAACATGTTTTCACCACATCATCTTAATTACATTTAGGTATGAAACTTTTCAAAGCTTTTTTTAGTTTAGTAAGGTGGCCTAATTTGGTTTTTATTGCCCTGACACAATTGCTTTTTTTTTATACTATTATAATACCTTCTAAAGAAGGATCTTTTGTACAAATTTATTTGTCATTGCCATTGTTATTTCTATTGGTGCTTGCATCAGTTAGCATAGCTGCTGCAGGATATATTATCAATGACTATTTTGATTTAAACATAGATTTAATCAACAAGCCCGATAAACTTGTAGTTGAAAAAATGATTAAAAGAAGATGGGTCATTTTTTGGCATTTTTTCTTGAGTATGGTAGGTGTGGCAATTAGTTTTTATGTGGCGTTTCAGTCGGGTATTTGGCTGTTAGGCATGGCAAATGTGCTATGCGTAGTTCTTTTGTTTTTGTATTCAATATCATTCAAGAAAAAGTTGTTGTCTGGCAACATCTTGATATCTATGCTAACTGCATGGGTTATTTTGGTTTTGTGTATGGCCGAAGTAAGGGTTCAGACAAATTTGGATAGTAATTCAATTGCTGCAAATCAGCGTATTTTAAGATTAGGAATTTTATATGCTGGTTTTGCTTTTGTTATATCGCTGATTCGTGAAGCTGTGAAAGATATGGAAGATATTATAGGTGACAGAAAATATGGATGTACAACTATGCCCATTGTTTGGGGCATTCAATCAACCAAAATTTTCATAAGTACTTGGATTGTTATTTTAATTGCTATTCTAGTTGCACTGCAAGTGTATGTTATTCCTTTAGGTTGGTGGTGGAGTATTCTATATGCTACTGGGTTACTCATTTATCCTCTTTTTAAGTCGCTTTTTATGCTAAAGAAGGCAAAAACAAGTGAGGATTATCATAAAGTAAGCAGTATTATTAAGTTGGTTATGTTGTTCGGAATTTTATCGATGGTGTTTTTTAAATGGTATGGAATATGAAACATTTGCCATCTATCATTTTAGCTTCACAATCGCCCCGGAGAAAGCAACTATTAGAATGGGCTGAAATATCATTTACTATTCAGGTTATTCCTACAGAAGAAACTTTCCCAGCAGGCATGGACCCAATTCATGTGCCTATTCATATAGCTCAGCAAAAAGCAGCGGAGGTGCATAAACTTTATAATAAGCCTTATCCTATTGTATTAGCAGCCGATACCATTGTTGTAGTTGATGAACAGATTTTAGGTAAGCCAAAAGATGTAGAGGAAGCAATTCAGATGTTGCAATTACTTTCAGGCAGACAACATAGGGTAATTACGGGAGTAGTTCTAATGCAAGGTGATCGATTGGTTCAGTTTTCTGATGTAACAGAAGTTTTTTTTCATGAGCTGACCAGCGAGCAAATTAAATTTTATGTTGAAAGATATCAGCCATTCGATAAAGCAGGAGCTTATGCTATTCAAGAATGGATAGGTGTTATTGGCATTCAAAAAGTGGTTGGCGATTTCTATAATGTTATGGGGTTGCCAGTTAGTAGAGTAGTGCAGGTATTGGAACGATGGTAGATTCTGCCTATTTTTGATATAGTTGTAAAACGTTAGCAGTTATGATAGATGAAAAACTTTTCCAGTTTATCTGGAAGCATCGGCATTTTCAGCAATCAGGATTGGTTTCAACAGATGGTGAGCCTATTCAAATTAGAAATACAGGACAATTGAATAATGATCAGGGTCCAGATTTTTTAATGGCTTCCATTCAAGTTGGAGCAATAAGTTTAGTAGGTCATGTTGAATTACATATTCGCTCATCTGATTGGTTAAAGCATGGTCATCAGCACGATCCAAGATTTGCTTATATTATTTTACACGTAGTTTGGGAGAATGATGTATCACTTGAATTGTCTGCACCTACTTTGGTTTTGCAGCCCTATGTTGCAGCAGGACTTTTTGATCATTACAAGCAATTGATGCAAATGACCAAAGAGATACCTTGTGCGTCATTTCTACCTCAACTCAATGCATTACAATGGTTGGTTTGGCAAGAGCGATTAATGGTTGAGAAATTAGCAGCAAAAGTTGATTTGTTTATTGAGCAAAAGCAAAAGAATAAAGTAAGTTGGGAGGAAGTCCTGTGGTGGAAGGTAGCCAGGTATTTTGGTGGAAAAGTGAATGCTGATTTATTTGAACAAGTTGCAACAACAGTTTCATTAGCACTTATTTCAAAACTTAGATCAAATCGAATACAAATAGAGGCGTTGCTGCTTGGACAAGCAAATTTATTAGAGCAAGACTTTATTGAGTCTTATCCAAAAATGCTGCAGAAAGAGTTTCGATTCTTACAATCAAAATATTCATTACAAAAAGTTGAAATTCAGCCTTCTTTTCTTAGAATGCGGCCTGTTGCATTTCCAGGAGTTCGTCTTTCACAACTGAGTGCTTTCATACAACATAAACCTTCCATCTTTTCTACTTGTTTAGAATCGAAGCATGCTCAAGAATTGGTTGCCTTATTTGATGTGGTTGCAAATGATTATTGGCATTATCATTTTGTCTTTGATCAGGAAACATTGTATCAACCTAAAGCCTTAGGAAAAGAAACTGTCTGGCGTATTATAGTGAATGCGATTGTACCTGTACTGTTCGCTTTCGCTCATGAGCAAAAAAACGAGCAATTGAAAGAAAAGTTGTTGTTGTGGTTGCATCAAATACCTGCTGAGGATAATATCTTACTCAGGCAATGGAAAAAATATTCTATTCCTGTACGCACAGCACTAGAAGCACAATCTTTGTTATGGCTTACAGAACAGTATTGTCAAGTGCAAAAATGCTTACAATGTGCTGTTGGTGCAGATATATTAAGAAGAGGTTCGGCTACCAATTAAACTCAACGTCAAGTACTATATCGGGGTGCAAGCTTTTTTCAACCGGACAAGCTCTAGCAATTCTAATTAATTGCTCTTTTTGTGCATCTGTTGCAGGGAAATCTGCTGGGAAGTAAAATGTAGATTTGATTCCTGAAATTCTTCTAGGTGCATCGCTACTCATAATCTTGGTTATTTCAATGCGAGTACCTTCGAATGGCAACTGCATATCTGCAGCTTTTATGGCCATTGTTGTAATCATACAGGTGCCATAAGCTGTAGCTACAAGGTCTGTTGGTGAGAATCTTTCCCCCTTCCCCTGGTTATCTGTTGGTGCATCAGTTTCAAGGATGGTTTTGCTTTGAAGATGTACACATTCTGTTCTTAACGCTCCTTTATAAATAATTTGTGCTGTCATTGCATGGTTTTTGCCCTAAATTTACTGCATCAAATGAATTGCGTGTGAAAAGATTATTTGTTTGGATGTTGGCTGGTCTGGCTTCGTCATCTGTTCATGGACAGGTAAAGATGAGTAAGGATGAGCGAAAAGCCGAAAAGAGGGAAAGAATCAATCAGCTTATTAAGCAAGAAGAAGAGGGAGCATTGGTTTTTGATAAGCAAAGTACTTTTTACTTTCGTTTGAATACAGACGGTTGGGGTATTGGCTATGAAAAGGGTAAGTACAAATCAGCAGTTAAGTCGAACTTATGGTGGATTGACATTTTTGGAGAAAGGAGAAGTCCAAAAGAAGAAAGTGTTACCAATATTTTTGGTGGAGGGGGATTTGTTTTTCTTGGAAACCCATTCCGTTATGGTAAGATTAACAATTTGTATACGAGTCGACTTGGATTTGGTCAGCAATATTTAATAGGGGGTAAGGGAAACAAAAATGGAGTTGCGGTATCAGCAATTTACGGAGGAGGTTTATCGGTTGGTTGGTTAAAACCCTATTACATTGAGGTAGAAGATCCTTCTACAGGACAAGCCACCCAAATAAGATATAATAACAACGACAGTATATTTCTCGATTTTAATTCTATCATAGGTGGAGCAGGTTTGTTTAAAGGTTTTAATGAAATTAAGCCAGTTCCGGGTGTTCATGCAAGAGCCGCTTTAAGATTCGACAATAATAGATTTAATGAAACAGTAGGCACCCTAGAAGTTGGCTTAACTGCTGAATATTATACCCAGGGCATACAAACTATGGCACTTAATCCGGAGCGTAAATTTTTCCTTAATGCGTATCTGGCCATCGTTTTTGGCAGGAGAAAGTAGTGTACTTTTGCATTTCTTAAGAGAGCCAGATAACCAAATCATTTATTATGCAGGAACTACCTGTTGTTCAGAAAGTTTCTCCTGAAACTTCTAAAGTAAAAAAACCAGATTGGCTTAGGGTAAAATTACCCATAGGCGAAAACTATAAGCATGTTAGGGGTTTAGTAGATCATCATAAGCTCCATACTATTTGTGAAAGTGGGAATTGTCCAAATATGGGGGAATGTTGGGGTGCAGGAACTGCAACATTCATGATTCTTGGCAATGTTTGTACCAGAAGCTGTGGATTTTGCTCGGTAGCTACAGGAAGGCCAGATCCAGTTGATTGGGATGAACCACAAAGGGTAGCTGAAGCTATTCATCTCATGAAAGTAAAGCATGCAGTTATTACAAGTGTAGATAGAGATGAATTGAAGGATGGTGGATCAACAATATGGTATAATACTATTAAAGCGGTCAAGAATCTCAATCCAGATACTACCCTTGAAACATTAATTCCAGATTTTAAGGGTAACGCAGATCAGGTGCAGAAGGTAATTGATGCAGCTCCAGAAGTAGTTAGCCATAATATGGAAACGGTTGAGCGAATGACTCGTCAGGTTCGTATTCAAGCAAAGTATAGAAGAAGTTTGGAAGTGCTCAGACTCCTTAAAGAGGGTGGTATGAGAACCAAGACAGGCATCATGCTTGGACTAGGAGAAGCCAAAGAAGAAGTGATTCAAACCATGCACGATTTGGTTGGTGTTGGCGTAGATGTATTAACACTTGGACAATACCTTCAACCTACAAAAAAGCATTTACCAGTTCATCGTTTTGTACATCCAGATGAGTTTGCTGAACTGCGTGAAATAGGCTATGAAATTGGGTTTGACTATGTTGAGAGTGGACCACTTGTACGCAGTTCATACCATAGCGAGCGACATGTATTTCCTGGTTATGGAAAGAGGAAGTGGATGGAAGAAAAAGGTATGTTACAAGAAGCTTCAATGTAGTGTATGCGTAGTTTATTTTCTTTGGTTTTGTTTGTACTGCCATTTAGCATGTTAGCGCAGTTTCATTGGAATGACGTTTCAGATTCATGGAACAATGTTCCTACAGGGGTTAAGCTGTTTGATTTTAGAGATTCAGTCGACGGGCAACCAGTAGTTGCGTTTGCAGCGGTTATTTCTCTTAAAGAAAAGCGAAATAGATTTACAACTGCCCATACTAATAATGAAAGGTTAACGCCTCAAGCATTTTATGAAAGAGAGAAAAAACCCTTTCTTGTTGTAAACGGTACATTCTTTTCTTTTCAGACCAACAAGAATTTAAATGTTCTTGTAAAAGATGGTAAACTTACTGCAAATAACGTGCACGATGTTGCGCTTAATGGAAGAGATAGTGGCTACTATGCACACCCTTTTAGAAGTGCAATTGGTATTTTCAGCAACAGAACAGCTGATGTTGCATGGATATACACAGACAGCGTTTCTTCTGTTCCATTTGCTTCGCAAAAATCGCTGGTGTTACCTCGTTCTAAAGGTATTGGGACATATAAATTGATACAAACAGATTGGAAAAATCAATTCCAACCTTGGCCAGTACAAACAGCTATTGGTGGTGGTCCGGTTTTGATTCAGAATGGACGCATTGATATTTATAATAATGAAGAGCGGATGTTTATGGGGAAGGCTATAGCGGACCTTCATCCAAGAACAGCTATGGGATATACCAATAATGGAGAATTAGTTATTCTAGTAGTTGAAGGAAGGCATAAAAATATATCAGTAGGCGTTTCGTTAATTCAATTAGCTGCAATGATGAAATCGCTTGGATGTGTAGAAGCCTTGAATTTGGATGGAGGAGGCAGTACATGTATGTTAATTCAAGGGAGGCCAGTTATTCGAGTAAGCGACTTAAAAGACGGAGAACCGACCCAAAGGCCGGTTCCCGGAGTATTTATGGTGTATACTAAATAAGATTATTCCCACACCAACGCACTTGCACCTAAAATAGCAGCATCAGCTTCTTTTAAATCACTAAACAGCAGTTTTACTTTATTCTGAAAAATGGGCAGCAAGTTAGCTTCCATAGCGTAGCGAGTTGGCTTCATTAGCAAATCGCCCGAAGCAGTTACACCTCCAAATAAAACAATTGCTTCCGGTGAGCTGAACATGATAAAATTGGCAAGAGCTCTCCCAAGTACTTCACCAGTAAATTGGAAAATTTCCTTAGAAATTTCGCAGCCGTTTAATGCACATTCACAAACAACCCTACTATCAATTTCTTCCGTTGGAATATCTCTTAGTGGACTAGGTTTATCAGAATATCTTTCTAATAATTCAATTGCTGTGAGTTTTATTCCTGTAGCGCTACAATACGCCTCTAAGCTACCTTTTAACTCAGTCCCCCAATGAGGTCTTCCATCGGGTATTACAGTAACATGGCCAAGTTCTCCAGCAAAGCCATCATGGCCATACACGAGTTGTCCGTTTACAATTATCCCACTACCAACCCCTGTTCCTAATGTTATAACAATAAAGTCCTTCATTCCTTTTGCAGCGCCATACATCATTTCACCTTGGGCTGCCGCATTTGCATCATTGGTAAGTGTTGCTGGAATCTTGAATTTTTCTTGTACAATGGACACCATTGGAACAATTCCCTTCCATTTTAGATTAGGAGCGAATTCAATTGTTCCCTTGTAATAATTACCATTCGGTGCGCCAATGCCAATACCTTTAATCATTTCAATACCACCTACTTCTTGTATCAATGGTAACAAATGTTCGTATAAATCATCTACAAATGCACCTACTTGTTCATAGTCGGTTGTTCTCATCCTACTTTGGTGAACAATGTTTCCCCTTTTATCTACGATGCCAAATTTTGTGTTAGTGCCACCTATATCTACACCAATTGCGTAATCCATAGTAAATAATTTAGTGTGCTCCACCCGAAGGTGAGCTGGTTGATTGATAATTAATTCCTTGTGCTGCCAATATTGACTTTGCTCTCCATGCAAAGAAAGCTAAGTATGCAAAACAGGCAACTGCAATCCAATAACTGTTATGAATATTAAATAAATCAGCAAGTTTTCCTTGTAATGGTGGAATAATTGCGCCGCCAAGGATCATCATAATTAAAAAAGCAGATCCCTGTCCAGTATGCTTCCCTAAGCCTGCAATGCTTAAAGCAAAAATGCTTGGCCACATAATACTACAGAACAAGCCGCCACTCATAAACGCAAACAGCGCTACTTGTTGAGTTGTAAACAAACCAACTAACATGGCTATGATTGCCATTACACTAAATACAAGTAAGGTTCTAGCAGGATTGTCTTTACCTAAGAAAAATCCAGCAATTTGAAAAACTATACAAACAGCATATGGAAGGAGTAAAGAAACAGAAGAAGCGTCTTTGAAATAGTTAGATGCCAAAACAAATCCGAATCCTAAGTATGGAACTACAATTAATAGAACTGTTTTCAAAGACTTAGAAGGTTTGAAAACTGCAATACTGCCCGCCCATCTTCCAATCATTAAGCTCCCCCAATACATTGACACATAGGGAGCTATGTCTTTTTCAGTTAAGCCTCCAAATTCTGGCTGAGTAAGGAGTTCACCAAGATTACTTCCTATAGCTACTTCAACGCCAACATACATAAATATACCCAGCATACCCAAAACTAATTGAGGGTAGCGCATGGCGCCCCAGCCTTCACTGTTTTTTTGTGCTGAGCGATAAGATAAACCTAATACAGCAACAATAGATACAAATAACCCAACCACCAACCATAATCCAGGATAGTCAAATGCAACTGGCTCTGTTGCAGAAGAATTGGAAGAAGACTGGCTGAGTCTATAAAATATTGCACCAAAAAGTACAGTTACTAAAATTGTCATTATAGTAAGCGCCTTTGTTGCTTTTTCTTCGTGTTCAAACTGGCCCTCAGATCTTCCATGAGGTAGCTTTTTTGAGAAATAGAAAAATCCTGCTACTAGTGCAAAAAGGCCACCTACAAGGATGTATAAGTTTTTGATTTTTCCTACGTCTGTGGCGTCTTCAGCAGCAGAAGCACTTCCAAATAAAACAAATGCAACAATTAAAGGACCAAGAGTTGTTCCAATTGAATTCACACTACCACCAAGGTTCAATCGGTTTGCTCCGGTAGCAGGATCGCCTAACAAAATAGCAAAAGGATTGGCTCCTGTTTGTTGCAACGAGAATCCAAGCGCAACAACAAAGAAAGCCCCTAAGATAAAAGGAAAAGAATTTGCACCTACTGCAGGAATCATAAGAGCTGCTCCGAGAACACTCAACAACAGACCATATACAATGGTATTTTTAAGTCCCCAATTATTAATAATGTCTTTATTCATCCAAACAGACAGCAAGAAAACTATAAAAGATCCATAATAGTAAGCAGCATAAAAAGCGCTGTCTATAAGCTGAGATTCAAACTGATTAAGGCTAAAATGCTTTTTACAAAAAGGGATGAAGATACTGTTACTTGCCGCTAAAAAGCCCCAGAAGAAGAATACCGATACAAGGGTAGCCAAGGCACCAGTTTGGGTGCTTGTAGCTGAGTTTTTGGATGAATTCATTCAAATTGATTTGAACGTTGAAAATAGTATGTTTTTCCAAATAGAAAAAGTTTGCCCATTAATTTGTGGGGAAAGTTTTTCATCTTAATTTGAACGCAAATCGCTCAAATACAATTTGATGGAAATTTTACACGTAAGTGCAGAATGCTATCCAATGGCTAAAACTGGTGGCTTAGGAGATGTAGTAGGTGCGCTTCCTAAATATCAGTCAAGGCTTGGACATTATGCAAAAGTGGTACTACCCATGTATAGAACCAAATACCTCTACCAAAAAGAATGGGTAGTGGATTATAAGGGCTATGCGAGAATGGGCGATTGGACATTTGAGTACACCATCATTAAAGAAAAATCAGGAGAACTTGGATTTGATTTGTATCTAGTAGACATAAACGGTTTATTAGACAGAGAGAAGATATATGGGTATGATGATGATACGGAACGCTTCACTGCTTTTCAAATTGCTGTGGTGGATTGGATTAGTAGATGGGAGCATCGTCCCGATGTAGTACATTGTCATGATCACCATACAGCACTCATTCCTTTCATGTTTCAATATTGTTATTCCTATCAGCATTTAAGAATGGTTCGTACTGTATTAACCATTCATAATGCGCAGTACCAAGGCTGGATGGGATGGGATAAAAGTGTGTATATTCCCGCTTATGATACGTGGAAGGCTGGTATGCTAGAATGGGATGGTACTATTAATCCGCTTGCTAGCGGCATTAAATGTGCTTGGAAGGTTACTACCGTAAGCTACAGCTATTTAGATGAATTAAGGAATGAGTCAAATGGATTAGAAGCTCTTTTTGAATATGAAAGAGGAAAATGTGTAGGCATACTCAATGGAATTGATGCCGATGTATGGGATCCAGCAACGGATACATACTTAAAAGCTCATTACACAATCAAGACAGTTGCTGAAGGAAAACAAAAAAACAAAGTCAGCATTTGCGAACAATTTGGACTAGATGTAAAAAAGCCGTTGATTGTTTTTATTGGAAGATTAGTGGGAGAAAAGGCAGCAGATATTATACCAGATGCAATCAAATCGGCCATCTACCATCATGGAGATGGTGCTAATTATATGGTTTTAGGTAGTGGAGATCCATTCTTGGAGGAAGAATTAAGACGCATGGCTGTCAATTTTAAAGGTGTGTACAATTCTTATATAGGATACGATGAAGGGCTTAGTCATTTGATGTACGCAGGGGCAGATTTCTTACTGATGCCTAGTAGAGTGGAGCCTTGCGGGTTGAATCAAATGTACTCTATGCGTTATGGCACTGTTCCCATGGTAAGAAGTACGGGTGGATTAAAAGATACAGTCGTAGATATGGGAGACTTAGATGGATATGGCATACGATTCAATCATGCATCTGTAGATGACATTGTATACTCGATAGGTAGAGCCATTCGAGTATATCAAGATAAAACTAATTTCAACTGGATGCGAAAGCATATGATGGGAATTGATTTAAGTTGGGAAAATTCTGTACAACAATACATTTCAGTTTACGAATCTTTATAAAACTCGAGGCATATGATGGCAATTTCAAAACAAGTAATGGCGGTAATTTTAGGAGGTGGTGCAGGTACTCGCTTGTATCCACTAACAGCAAGTAGATCGAAGCCTGCAGTGCCTATAGCAGGAAAATATAGACTAGTTGATATTCCTATTAGTAACTGTATTAATTCATACATCAATAGGATGTTTGTATTAACTCAGTTCAATTCTGCTTCACTGAATAAACATATTAAAAACACCTATCACTTTAGTGCTTTTAGTACTGGCTTCGTTGATATTCTTGCTGCAGAACAAACCCCCGATAACCAAGGTTGGTTTCAGGGAACAGCAGATGCAGTAAGGCAATCACTTCGACATATTTCAAATCTTGAATTTGAATACATACTTATCCTAAGTGGTGATCAATTGTATCAAATGGATTTCACCGAGATGTTGAATATGCATAAGGAAAAGAATGCCGATATCTCTATTGCAACTATTCCAGTGAATGAAAGAGATGCAACAGAGTTTGGCATTTTAAAGGCAGATGAAAATAAGTTTATTACTTCCTTCATAGAAAAACCCAAAAAAGATCTTCTTCCAGATTGGGTAAGTGATACAGGGGCAGAGATGCAGCGCGAAGGCAGAAATTATTTAGCTTCAATGGGTATTTATATTTTCAAGAGAGAAATTTTATTCAATTTATTACTCAATGAATATCCAACTGCAACCGACTTTGGCAAAGAAATTTTACCCAATTCAATTGACGGACATAAAGTAGTAAGTTTTCAGTACGAAGGTTATTGGACAGATATTGGTAATATCTATTCATTCTACGAAGCAAACCTTGCTTTAACAATGGATATACCTCCATTTAACCTATTCGACAATCGTAAAACCGTTTATAGCAGAGCAAGGATGTTGCCTCCAGCTAAAATTAGTGGAACTACTCTTGAAAAAACAATTATTGCCGAAGGCTCCATTATTAATGCAAGTAGAATTGAGAATAGTGTAGTAGGTATTAGGTCGAGGGTGGGTAATGGAACTACTGTTGTTAACTCTTATATCATGGGTAACGACTATTACGAGACCCTTGCAGAAATGGAAAAACACCAGCGAGAGGGATTGCCTAAAATTGGAATTGGAGAACGTTGTTATATAAAAGATGCCATTCTTGATAAAAACTGTAGAATTGGAAATGATGTGAGAATTAATGGAGGAAAGCATTTAGAAAATGTAGATCATCCGTTATATGCTGTGAAGGATGGTATTGTTGTGATAAAGAAAGGAGCTGTACTTCATGATGGATTTGTGATTTAAAACTTTGACTTAACCTTAAAACGATTGCATCTATGGCTATGAACACCGGAACAGGTGCTTCCACCGGCAATTCAAAGAAGCCAGTACTTAATTTCTGGCAAATTTGGAATATCAGTTTTGGATTTTTAGGAGTTCAAATTGGTTACTCACTTCAAAACGCTAATACCAGTAGAATTCTTTCTGCTATAGGTGCCGATCCTCATCACTTGGGATTATTCTGGTTAGCTGCTCCTCTTGCGGGTTTTATTGTGCAGCCAATTGTTGGTATGTCGAGCGATAAAACCTGGACTAGGTTTGGAAGAAGAATTCCTTTTATACTAGGTGGTTGTATTGTAAGCGCATTAGCTATGTTGTTCATGCCTAATTCGGAGCATTTTGCAGCTTTACTTCCGCCATTATTTTTTGGTGCGGCCATGTTATTACTGATGGATACGTCGTTTAATGTTACCATGCAACCCTTCCGTGCATTAGTAAGTGATATGGTTCCTGAGAAACAAAGAAACCAGGGGTATGCTATTCAAAGTTTTTTAATTAATGCAGGTGCAGTTGTAGGTAGTTTATTGCCATTTGTACTTACTTATATTGGTGTTTCAAATGAACCAGCGGAAGGTGAGAAGGTTGCACCAACAGTTATTTGGTCTTTCTATTTTGGTGGAGCAGCTTTACTACTAAGTGTGTTATGGACTTCTTTTAGAACAAAGGAATATCCGCCTGAAGAATATGCTTTGTATAATAATATCAATACCGAGCAAAAAGTAAAGATGAACTTTTTGGACTTGCTGATGAATACACCCAAGACCATGATTCAGCTAGCTGTGACTCAATTTTTTTCTTGGTTTGCTTTATTCTTGATGTGGGTATATACCACCCAAGGTATTGCAGAACATATTTGGGGAACGAGTGATCCCAAATCAAAAGATTTTAATGACGCAGGAAACTGGACTGGAGTGATATTTGCTGCGTACAGCGTTTTTGCAGCTTTATACTCACTTGTCTTAACCCCAATGGCAAATAAGTTTGGCAGGAAAAATACCTATATGTTTTCTTTATTGTGCGGTGGTTTAGGCTTGATATCGATGATGTTTATTCAAGATAAAAATTTGTTATTCTTATCAATGGTTGGTGTTGGTATTGCTTGGGCGGCTATTTTAGCTCTGCCATATGCTATACTTGCATCATCATTGCCAGCTGAGCAAACTGGGGTTTACATGGGTATTTTTAATGTAACCATTACTGTTCCTCAAATTGCTGCAGGTTTGCTGGGTGGAATAGCATTGCAACTTATGGGAGGTCATGCTATTCATGTAATTGGCTTAGCAGGTGCATCTATGGCACTTGGAGGTATTAGCGCCTATTTTGTCATAAAGGAATCCTAAAGCGATTTCTTATAAAATGTTTTTTATGAAAATCAGATTGAGTTTTTTGCTGATTGGCCTCTGTATTTCACTGTATGCAGTGTGTAATGATTATCGTTTGTTTCCTGAAAACTGGTGGGTGGGAATGAAATGGAATCAGGTTCAAGTGCTTGTAAGGAGTGATAAAGTTTCAATTGGGCAGTCGAGTGTGCAAGTTCTATATCCTGGCGTTACTGTTAAAAAAGTACATCGTTTTCAAAATACCAATTACTTGGCTGTTGATTTATTTATAGCACCAACGGCAAAGCCCGGCAATGTTAAAATTAGATTGACACAAGCAGGAAAAACAGATCAACTAAATTTTATACTGAAACCAAAAAGACAAGGTAATGGTACAAAGTATGCAAGAGGTGTAACAAGCGAAGATTTGATGTATTTAATCATGCCCGATCGCTTTGCAAATGGTGATGAAAGTAATGATCGTGTACCAGGAATGTTAGACCAAAGTTTAAATAGAGATACTGTTTTTAACAGGCACGGAGGCGATTTACAAGGAATTACAAAGCATCTTTCTTATTTCAATAAAATGGGTATTACTGCCCTGTGGTTAAATCCTGTTTTAGTGAATGATATGAAAGATAGAACGGAGCATGGATACGCTTTTACAGATCATTATAGAATTGATCCAAGAATTGGTGGAGAAGTTGCCTATCACGAGCTAATACAGAAAGCTAATGAAAAAGGAATAAAGATTATTCAAGATGCAGTTTACAACCATGTCGGAACCCAGCATATACTTTTTAAAGATCAACCAGATTCTACTTGGTTTAACAGATGGCCAACTTTTACTCAAACCAGTTATAAAGACCAGGTTTTATTTGATCCTTATGCTTCTGAAAAAGATAAAAAAATTATGAGCGATGGATGGTTTGTTAGGGCTATGCCAGATTGGAATCATCATAATAAATTTGTTGAACAGTTTTTAATACAGCATGCAATCTGGACTGTTGAAGAGTTTGGAATTGATGGATGGAGAATAGATACCTATGCATATAACGATCTTGAATTTATGAATCGTTGCAATGCCGCATTGTATAAAGAGTTTCCTAAGCTTACTTTGTTTGGTGAAACCTGGGTACACGGCGTTGTGAATCAAGCATTCTTTTGTGAAAACAATATGCAAATTCCATTCAAAAGTAATTTGCAAGCCACTACCGATTTTCAGACTTTATTATATGGTATTCAGCCTGCATTGAATGAGCCATTTGGCTGGACTGAAGGAGTTAATAAACTATATATTACACTCACTCAAGATTTGCTGTACAAAGATCCAATGCAGCAAGTCATATTTCTTGACAACCATGATATTCCCAGATTTTATAGTGTGGTTGGAACAGATTTAAAAAAGTATAAAATAGCTTTAGCTTGGTTAATGACTTGTAGAGGAATCCCGCAGCTTTATTATGGCAATGAAGTATTGATGGAAGGATTTACTTCACCAAATGATGGTTATGTAAGAAAAGATTTTCCTGGTGGTTGGAAAGACGATCAAAAAAATGCATTTACAGGAGAAGGCCTAACTAGTTCAGAAAAAGAAATACAAGATTATGTTGCTAAGCTAGCGCACTTTAGAAAACAATCCAGTGCCATTACCAAGGGTAAAATGAAACAGTTTGTACCTAAGGATGGGTTGTATGTTTATTTCCGATACAGCGATACTCAGTTGCTTATGTGTGTGATGAACACTTCAGCTAAAGATCAACAAGTAAAGATGAGTGATTATGCTGAAATGACTAAAGATGCTAAGCATGGCTTCGATATTCTAACAGATTCCAAAGTAGGAAATGAGTTCTCTATTCCTGCTATGACTATGAAAGTGATAGAATTAACAAAATAAGTTTATAACATAAATAGTATCTGATACTTTTTACCCCATTTGCCCCAATCTTTCATGGCTTTTTCTGTCATCTGAAATAGCTCGGTATAATTCATAGGCTTGGATTTGTGCGTTGGTGCAACAATCTGAGGTTTTGTTGGAAGAATTCCTTCTATTCTGGTTGCAAAGTAGGTGATGCTATATCTAGGTATTGCCAATCCTAATATCATTCCTGGTAGTTGAGAAAAAGCCAGTGGACCACCATTAACTGGAATTTGATCTGTAAAAAAGGCTACTACATAAATGCTGTCTAGTAATTTTCCAACTGCTTTTCTACATTCAAAGCCTACAATATCTCTTGTTTCATCGGTTATCCGCCACTCTACATTCCTAAGGCTATCCTGCAATAAAATAGTTCTTTCAAAAACTTGTTGTTTTTTAATGATTTGTTTACTTGTTAAGTCTGAAAAAATAATATCATCAGATGCATCCTCATTAAACCAAGGATGTTTTTCTTTTGGCTCCTTGCCATTTACAAAGAGTGTTTTGGACTCATCGAAATACAGGTTGTGGTAGGTTACTTTAAATTTAGGTATTTTATCTTTAAAGTTTTCTGCCCAAACGCCTTCCATATCTTTTTGAACATTCTCCTGCCTTTCAAATTCAATCCATCCTTTTTTTAGAAAAATATCTTGTGCGTACACATGATAGTGTAAAGCAACGCTGCAAAAAATACAGATGATTGTATAAATTTTATTATTCATTGTTACCTCCTAATTGCATGGCACCGCCGTTAAATTTCCAACGAAAGCCAAGTAAGAAAAATCTTTGAACGGTTAAGAATGTATTTTCTTGAATCATATTGGTTCTTATGTTCCTACTGAATCCAATATTTTGATTCAATATATCATTTGCGGAAAGAGTCAAGAAAATATTTTTCTTCTTCACAATTTTCTTCTCAATGTCTGCATTCCAAATAATAGCATTCACATTTCTGCCAAACACTTCTGTTTGTTGTCTAAAGTTGGCAGATAAATTGGTTTTGATAGTCCAATCTTTAGGTAATTTCCAAGAAATATCACTGGTTATGGTGTGAATCCAGAATGCTGTTTGTAAGTTCCTTTGGATAGAGCTTACAGAATTGTTCCATTCGGGTTCATAACCTAGCCAAATAGAAATTTTATCTTCTTCACCATAGTATCCAAATCCTGTTTGAATACCAAGGGAATAAGATGTCACTTTATTAGCCAGTCCGTTTACAAAATTATTGTTTACAGACATTTGTACATTGGGTTGTAGCTCAAAATCAATAGGTGTATTACCTAATTTTCTATTGTAAGAAACATATAGATTTCCAAAAATATTTCCTTTCACATTTACGGTCTGAAAAGTACGAACCCCATTGCTTCCGATAGTTTCTCTTGTACTAAATGCGTTGTCAGTAATATTAATGTTTCCATATGCATAAATATTACGTTCGCTTATTACTTTGAAATCTCCAAACCAGAAATTGATATTATGGTTGAATGAAGGTTTTAATGCAGGATTACCAATTGAAATCATCAAGGGATTGTTATTATCAATTAATGGTGCAATTTGCGCAAGTGATGGAGCTTGCTGGGTTCCATTGTAGCTCACGTTGAAATTACCTGACGAAGAAAACTTCCAACTAAAATTTGCAGTAGGGTTAAAGTTGGTAAAGCTTCTACTCAAAGAAGTGTCTTTAAACAAATCTCTTTGTTCTAGCAATAAATTTTGGATACCAAGTCCAGCTTGCACATTCCATTTTTTTTGTTTGTATGCTAATTTAAATCCGCCTGTATGTGAAGTATTGTCAAATATGAAATGGTTACTAAATATCATATTAAGTGAGTCGTATTTACCATTTCTCTGTTCAAAAGAGCGATTGTCGTTTTCATTATTTGTTCTTTGAAAACTGTAATTAAGATTTAATGTGAGTCGTTTTGCAAGTGGTTGGTTGTAACTCAATCTACTGTTGAATGTATTTGATTTATTATAGATTGTTTTGAGCTGATTTGTAACAACGCTAGAGTCTAAGCTGCCTATATTTGGATTGAAAAAATTGTTAGTATTGAACAAGAATCCATCCCCAGAAGTGTAACTGTTTCTATTGCTAACAGTAGCAGTGAGTAAGCTTCCTTTGCTGTTTAATTTTCTTGTGATGAATAGCTCTGTATTTAGGTTTTGGCTCAAACTATTTTGAGTTCTGGTTCGTATACCCTCGTTAACAAGATTGCGCTCTTCATTTTTTGTTTGATCCGTATTTGAAACATCACTTGTTGATCTAGAAATCTGTCCGTTTACGTTAATCTGAATAGTTGTTAAGCTATCTAGTTTTAGTTCATTTCTTGTAGATCCTTGATGTCTCCAGCGTTGTGCATTGCTAACTCTTGCTTGTTCCTGAAAGAAAACTGTATCTGGTAAAATAAACTGTGTAGTAGTTCTACCATCACCTATGGCAAGTTGATTCCTAAAGTTGTAATTATTTTGAGTACTATTTTTTAGTTTTCCATATTTGTTATTAAACATCACGCCTGCTGTTGTATTAGTAGGTATGCCTTCAGTTCCAGAAAAGTCTTGGTCGCTTTGAAACGAGATAAACATACCGCCATCTTCGCTCACACCAGAAGTAAAGTTGCCTCCACCAAAATTTTGAGCATCTTCCCAATTAATATTATTTCTGCCAGTTCTGTTTGTTGTTACATATCCACCCAATTTCTTACTTCCTTTGAATCTATTAGCTAACAATCTTGCATCGTAAAATTCGTTCAAATCCGATCCGGCTTCTGCTCTTCCAAAATATCCCTTCTTAGCATCTTCTTTTAGAACAAGATTCACTGTTTGTTCTCTCACTCCATCATCAATTTCAGTTGCAACAGCTTCATTGCTCTTTCTTTCAAAGACTTGTACTTTATCAACTGCTTTTGCTGCTAAGTTCTGTGTGGCAAGTGTTGGATCATCTCCAAAAAATTCTTCTCCATCTACTAAAACCTTTTGAACTCTTCTTCCTTGAGCGGTAATTTCACCTTTTGCATTTACTTGTATGCCAGGGAGTCTCTTTAACAAGTCTTCAACATTCGCATTTTGACCAACTTTAAAACTATCTGCTTTAAATTCCAAGGTGTCTCCTTTAATTCTAATTGCTGAAACTTGGCTTCTGACTATTACTTCTTCAAGGAGCTTTGCTCTGGTAATTAAAGGAATAATGCCTAGTTGTAATGACGACTCATTGATGTCTATAATATCTTCAAAAGATGCGTAACGAGGATAGGTGATAAGTAGAATGTATTTACCTGCTTGAAGATCATTGATTGCAAACTTCCCATTTTTATCGGTTCGAGTATGCTTCACTAAAATGGAGTCTTTTGCTTTGAGCACTATTACAGATGCTTGTTCAAGTAATAGTTGTTGAGAAGTATCTTTAACTTGTCCGCTTATCGAAGAACTTTGAGCAAATCCACCAATGGCGAATAAAATGGATACTACAAAAGTCAGTATGTGTTTTGGCATATAGAGGTTTTCTAAACGTTCATGGAACGATGTCAACGAAATTCTTTAATTTGTTGACGCAACGAACCAATTTGATATAAACGGTTTGTTAAATATGTTAACGGAATAAATATGTCAAATTCTAAGAAATCTTCAACTATACCCACTGCGACCTCCTCTAAACCTTATGAAGAGGTTCATTTTGTAGACACAAGTCTTTCCGTTTGGAATTATTCATTGTTTTCTGAGAATGACATTCATTTGTTTCAAACTGGGCAACATACCAAAATGTATGAATTGCTTGGAAATAAGCAGATATCGGTTTCAGACAAGAAAGGAACTTATTTCGCCGTATGGGCACCTAATGCAACATTTGTTAGTGTTATTGGCTATTTCAATAAATGGGATACAGAAGCTCATCCTTTAAAAGTTCGTTTAGATCAGTCGGGCATTTGGGAAGGTTTTATACCCGATGTGCTGGCTGGTGAGGCCTATAAATATCATATTCATGGTTTTGAAGGATTGAAATTAGACAAGGGTGATCCATATGCTCATTTATGGGAAAAAAGACCTTATACAGCTTCAATAGCCTGGGGAACTTTTTATGAATGGAAGGATGCTGAATGGATGAAAAAAAGACATCAGCACAATGCTTTACAAGCGCCATGGTCGGTTTATGAAGTGCATTTGGCGAGTTGGATGCGTCCTGATCCTTCAGATGAGGAATCTTATTATACTTATCGTGAGATTGCTGAGCGATTGGTGCCTTACGTTCAGCAAATGGGTTTCACACATGTGGAGTTAATGCCTGTTATGGAACATCCTTTTGATGGAAGTTGGGGCTATCAAGGAACTGGTTATTTTGCTCCTACGAGTCGTTTTGGAAGTCCACAGGATTTTGCCTACCTGGTTGAGCAGTTTCACTTAGCTGGAATTGGGGTAGTGCTCGACTGGGTGCCTTCGCATTTTCCTTACGACGCACATGGTTTGTTTTTGTTTGATGGAACACATACTTATGAGTATGCAGATATGCGTAAAGGCTTTCACCCCGATTGGAACAGCTATATTTTTAATTACAAAAGAGGTGAGGTAAAGAGTTTTTTATTGAGTAGTGCGCATTTTTGGATGGACAGGTTTCATATAGATGGATTAAGGGTGGATGCTGTTTCTAGTATGCTTCGGTTAGATTACAGTAGGAAGGAAGGGGAGTGGGAACCGAATGAGTTTGGTGGGAATGGAAATTTGGAGGCAATTTCTTTTATTAAAGACTTGAACATTACTCTTTATAAAGATTTTCCGGATACTCAAACTATCGCCGAAGAAGCTACCGATTGGCCAGGTATAAGTAAGCCAATTTACATGGATGGCTTAGGTTTTGGAATGAAGTGGATGATGGGGTGGATGCATGATACTTTAAGGTATTTTAAGCGTGATCCCATTCATCGTTCATTTCATCAAGATGAACTAAGCTTTAGTATGATGTATTTCTATGATGAAAATTTTATGCTGCCATTGAGCCACGACGAAGTAGTGCATGGTAAGAGTCCTATGCTGTATAAAATGACAGGAGATGAGTGGCAGAAGTTCGCCAACTTGAGACTGTTGTACACCTATATGTTTACACATCCTGGTGGCAAACTGCTATTTATGGGTAATGAGTTTGCAGCGAACCAAGAGTGGAATTATAAGTCGGCTTTACCCTGGAACTTACTAGATTTTGTGAGTCATGGTGGCATGAAATATTGTGTGCAACAGTTGAATGAATTATACAAGACAAACGCAGCTTTCTATGAAATGCAGTTTGAGCCTGGTGGATTTGAATGGGTTGATTTGTCGCACAGAGAAGCGGGTGTTATTGTTTATAAAAGAATTGGTAAGAAGAAAAATCAAGAAGTATTGGTTATTTTAAACATGACACCTGTTGTTCGTATGGATTGGAAGGTGCAAACTCATAGTACCAAAACAAAATGGAAGGAGCTTTTCAATAGCGATCAAAAAGAATTTTGGGGTACTGGTGATGTTTTAAATCCGAGCATTACTTGTAAAAAGCTTTCAAAAGATCTCACTTCAAATCAGATAGAATTAAATGTACATCTTCCAGCTCTTGCTGCTGTAGTAATTGGGTAAATTCTTATTCAGCTATAGGAAGGCTGAGTCTGAAAGTGGTTCCTTTGTTTAGTTCAGTATGGAGTACTTGTAATTTACCAGAATGATATTCTTCCATAATGCGTTTACTCAAAGTTAGTCCAATACCCCAACCCCGTTTTTTTGTAGTAAATCCAGGTCTAAAAATTTGCGATGCAATCTGTGGTGACATTCCCTTGCCTGAATCTTTAATATCAATATGAATGTTTTCATTATGCTCACAAATAGTAACTTCAATAGAGCCCTTTCCTTCCATACTATCAAGAGCATTTTTACAAATATTTTCTATTACCCATTCAATAAGCGGAGGAGATGTTTCTGCAAATAGTTTTTGTTCAGGGGCATGAACACTAAACTGTGTTTGTTGGCTTGTTCTTTTCTTCATGTAATCAATCATCCGCAGCGTTAAATCTGTAATGGAAGTTTTTTCTAACTGCGGTTGGCTTCCAATTTTTCCAAATCGATCGCTTACGAGTTGTAAACGTTCAACATCTTTTTGAATCTCTAGTAATACATCATCAGCAATACTTTTTTCTTTTAAAATTTCCATCCATCCTTGTAAGCTTGTTAATGGTGTACCTAATTGATGCGCTGTTTCTTTTGCCATGCCCACCCAAAGTTGGTTTTGACTGTTTTTGTACTTGTAATATTGGGTAGAAAAAAGGTATGCAATGAAAATACTTACAACTAGTAATTGTATCAAAGGGAACCATCTAATTTGACGAGCTATTAAACTTTCACCGTAGTAATATTTATTGGCTATATACGGAGAGTCTGAGAGCACCACTACAATAGGGGAGCGATTGCTATTTTTCCAGATATTTACCTGTTTCTTTAGCCAGTCGTTTGTTGTTTGTTTTTTGTTGCTGTCTAAATTAATCCAGTTTCCTGTTGGTTCATCTAATTCATTTGTTTCAATAATGGGTATTCGGGTATTTTCGCTGGTAATTTTAGAAGCCAGATTAAGATTAAAAGTATCCTTTGATTTTAGAATTGTTTGTTCTGCCTCTACCCAAGTATTTACCATGCTTCTTTCTTCTTCAGCAATTTGTTTAGAAAGATAATGGCTGTATACGCTGCTGGACAATATAATAATCAGAGCAATTAAACCAGCCCAAAGGTTCCAGCGTATTTGTATATTGCGGAATAGCATAATCCGAAATTAAGTTCTTTGTGTGTGTAAACAAAAAAGCAGCCCATTAAGAGCTGCTTTTAAAACAAGTAATTTTTTTACTAGAAAATTCCACCCTTTTTTAAAGTGCGAGTGCCTTCGCCAATTTTAAACCCGTTGTTGTAAATTTCAATTTTATAGTCACCTGCCTGGTATTTATCATTTTTCTTCCAATTGAAACTTACGGGCATTTGCTTGCCGGTTTCGTAATTAATAGTAACCTGATTGGTATATGATTTTTGACCTTCCTCTCTGGTACTAAAGCTACCTCCTTCTGTATAAAGCTTTCCGTCTGGTCCAGTAATGCATACATATAAATCTTTTGAACCACTTGGTGTGACCCTGTTTTCATCAACAATGAAAGAAACTAAAAACATATCTGCTCTTTTTGCAGATGTTGTTGACACTTCTTTACCGCTGTTCTTTATGTTGATTGCTGCAATATTAATATTCGTTGCTTTTAAAGTAGATGCAATATCAACTTTATCTTCAAGCTTCTTTTTTTCACTCTTTGTGGTATTCAAATTATCTTCTAATTCTGCTTTTTGAGAAGTGAGCGTGGTTTTTTCTTGATTCAATTGCTCATTAGATGCTGTTAATGCTTTGTTTTCTGCTTTTACTTGTTCTAGCTCGGCAAATAAGTCATTTACTTTCCCATTTAATTCTGCAATTAAAGCCTTTGCCTGCTCAAGTTCGGCAGAGGTTGCATTCTTTTTACTTAAAATACTTCTGATTTCAGATTTAAGCTGTTGAATAGCTGCATTTTTATCTGCTAAACTTCCTTGTAGTTCAATAGAATTGTTGGTTAAGGAATCTATTTTGATGGTAGCAAGATTAAATTCCTCTAATATTTCAAGTCTGGCACTATCAACCTGATTCACTTGAGCTGTCAATTGCTGTTTTTCTTCTTCATTCTTGCTTTTGTCGTAGAAGATATATGCCCAGGTAAGCACAAGAGCTCCAATTAAAATTCCATAAATGACTTTTCTGTTGTCTTTTTGTTCTGGATATTGCTGCATAATCGGTACTTTAAATGAAAAATTAACCGAGTATTACTCGGCTTTTTCATAATTCTCCCAAAACCGTGCCAAAAAAAAGGGCAAAACCGTTCTTTCATTAAAAATACTTGGCTTCTTATTGAATTTTGCTTTCTCTCCCACAACTTTGCCACATGTCAGTTCAGTTTGTTTTAGATGATTGGAAGAAAGGTAAATTCAAACCATATTATTGGATAGAGGGCGATGAGCCTTTTTTTATTGATCAGGTTATTAATTATGCGGAACATCATTTATTAAGTCCCGAAGAAGCCGGTTTTAACTTGCATGTGCTCTATGGTAAAGACACACTTGCTGCACAGCTTATAAATATTTGTAAGCAGTATCCCATGTTTGGAGAAAGGCAGGTAGTTATTCTAAAAGAAGCCCAGCATCTTAAGGATGTAGATGAACTGGCTAGCTATTTCGAAAATCCTCAGCCAACTACCTTATTAGTAGTTGGGTGTAAAG
>ERZ1066133.108-NODE-108-length-45440-cov-12.101311_pt1 | contig 45440 bp, 23 predicted proteins | sample MGYA00382780_ERZ1066133 | MGnify/ENA primary metagenome ERZ1066133 (study PRJEB33369, sample SAMEA5778363) | biofilm metagenome | biome: Industrial cooling water; feature: Water cooling tower basin; material: Biofilm | place: United Arab Emirates | collected... | reverse complement strand
CCGCCCCCGTTGCCGCCCCCGTTGCCGGGATTCCAGCCGCTGCCCTTCTTGGGGGGCGCGAAGGAACCGAACTGGAACAGCCCGGACTTGGGCGCGGCCTGGGCGCCGCTGGCGCGCACGGCCGCCTGGAATGCGCCTACGTCCCGTTCGCGCTTGAAGGTCTTGGTCTGGCCATCGCCGGCCAGAGCCTGGGAAGACAACAGCGGTGCCGCCAGCAGCACCAGGAGGGAGGGCTTGAGATTCATGGGCATCGGGGTCCGGGGACCCGTGGGACAACTCTCGAGAAACCTACCCCGTCCCGAGCGCTGCGGCGGCGGCTGTCTGCCCGGGGCGATGCGGCTCACGCCGGCGACCGAACCCGAGCGGCAGCGGTCCGGCCTGGGACTCACCGCAATCGCCCTGTCCGCGGCTGCTAGGATGCGGGCTCGGAAAAACTTTCCCCCGAGCCGCTGCGATGCAACAACTCCAAGGATTCGCCATCGGTCTGACCCTGGGCGCCCTGGGCGCCAGCGCCCTGCTGCTCACCCCCGTCCGCCAGGAGGGCGGCCGGCCCTCCGCCGACCCGCAGGCTGCCGGCCAGGGGCCCGATCAGGACATGCAGGCGCGCATGCAGGCCCTGGCGGCGCCGGGCGAGCCGCACCGGATGCTGGCCGCGGGTGCCGGCGAGTGGAACCTGACCAACAAGATGCGCATGTCCGCGGACCTGCCCTGGATGGAGGCCAAGGGCAGCATGCGCGCCCAGATGCTGCTGGGGGGACGCTGGCTCGAGCAGAAGATCGAGCTGGACATGGGGCCGATGGGAAAAATGGAGGGCTTCCAGCTGATCGGCTTCGACAACCTGGCCCAGGAATACGTCGCCTTCTGGCTCGACAGCTTCAGCACCTGGCCGGTGATGAGCCGCGGCAAACTCCAGGAGGACGGCTCGATCGACTTCCGCGGCACGATGATCGACGTGGCCGGCGAGCGCCCGTTCCGCATGGTCACCAGCGAGACCGCCGATGGCCGGGCCCTGACGCGCATGTTCGACACGATCCCGCCCCACGGCGAGATCGAGGTCATGACCGTCGAGGCGGTGCGCAAGCCGTGACAGGTTGAGAAAGGATCGGCTCGGGCTGCGCCCGAGCCGCGATCGCAACCCGTCCGCCGCGCTTCGGCCGCCTCCGGCGGCCGCAGGCACGGGGATCGTCGCTGCGGGCCGATTTCCCAGAGCCTCTGAGTTCAGGCGTATCGCCGAGCGCCGCTCGGCGGCTCGGGAGCGCCATAAAAAAACCGGGGCCGAAGCGCCCCAGCGCCGGTCCGATCGGATCGGTTTCGGACCGAGCCGGGTGCGCCGGGGCAGCGCTCGCGGCCTGGCGCCGAATCGCTTGTGACCCCGCGCCGGCGGCCGCGCCGCGACGGCTCGCTCCGGCGCTGGGTGGTCAGGCCCGGTGGGCAGCCCCGGTGGGCCCGCCATCGGCCCGTTGCCTTGACGGGAGGGCCCCGGGCCGTACCGCAGGCGGCGAATGGGGCCAGCGGGTCGGATTTCCCGCTGAGCGCTGCCCTTTTTGCGCTCCGCGGCTAGCCTCGAGGTTGGCGGACGTTCCTTCGGGGACTGCGGCCCTCGTCCCTCTGGGCCCATTTTCCAGAGCGCCGACCGAACCTTCCCGTTCATCTACCGCTTCCGAGGCCATCCATGCTCCCTGCGATCCTTTTCGCCTTGCCCCTCGCGCTGACCCAGGACCTCGCCCTGCGAGCGCCGGTCAGCCTAGGGAACCTTCCCGGCCTCGCGGGCAGCTCACGCTTCGCCGTGGGTCCCGACCGGGCAGTCTTCAGCGTGGTGCAGCCCGCGGGTGGAGGCCTGAACGTGACCTGGTCCGATGGGCGCGGCCTCGCCTGGAGCGCTCCGCTGGGCCTGCCCTTGGCGCCCTCCGGAGCGACGCTCAAGGACCAGCGCCTGTTGCTGGCCGGGGATCAGCTGCTGGTGCAGTGGGACGACACCCGCTTCCACCCTGGCGCCGGCTTCGGCCAGCCCCAGAGCAGCCCGTTCCTGCGCCGCTTCGACTTCGCCAACGCCCAGCTCGGTCCCGAGCTGGCCCTGCCGACCTTCGGGCTCCTGGGCCAGGTCGAAACGCGCGTCCGGGAGGCGGTCAGCGCCCAGGTCGGCGGCCAGTCCCACGTGCACCTGCTGCTGCGCACGCAGCGCTTCTTCGCGCCGGTCGGCTACGAATGGCGCCTGCTCAGCTCCCACGATGGCGGCCAGAGCTTTCCCTTCGTGCTGGACCTCGCCCTCGACACGGTGCTCGACCTGCCGACCGATCTGAGCGTCGAAGGCCCGACTGTCCACGTGCTGCTGCGCGAGAAGCACTTCCGCAGCCTGGACGGGGGGCAGAGCCTGGATCCGACCGCCGACAGGATCCTGCCCATCCCGCCCAGCGGGCTGGCGTCCTCGGTCGCCCTGCACCGCGCCGGCGGCGCTCTGATCGCCGCGTGGGTCCGCAGCGAGCTCACCCCGGGCGGCCAAAAGAACAACTTCGTCGAGGCCTCCGTCTCCACCGATGGGGGCACCCTGTTCGGACCGCTGGAGGTGATCTCAGGGACCTTCAGTTCCCTCGAAAGCTGGGTCCTGCACGAGGTCTTCCACATGCAGGCCGCGGGCACGTTCGTGGTCGCGTGGCGGACGATCAATCAAGGCTTTCCCCAGGGCTTTGTGCGCTGTGCCAGCCGCGCGGCCGCCCTACCTTGGACGACTACGGATCTCACGCCCGCCCCGATCTTCAGCCCGCAGTGGGTCGGTCTGGTCGCCGACCCGCTCCAGCGCTCCCGTTTGGTGGCGGTCTGGTCGAGCGTGGACCTGGTCCTGCCGATCCTGAACCTGAGCGTGGTGAAGCTCTCGCTGGACGGTGGGCGGAGCTGGGGTCCGTCGCAGGTCGCGACGACCCCCGGCAGCCTCGCGCGGCATGTCGGGTTCGAGCCCGGCTACCAGAACGCCATCCTGATCACCCAGGGTTCCGGCCCGTGGCAAGCGGGAGGCGGTCGTCCTCAGCGGATCCTGCCCAGCGGGTTCGTGGCGGGCCCGACCCAGATCGGCGCCCAATTCCGTGCTTTCGATGACGGCAGCTCCCAGGCCTGGCTGCTGGCTGCCCTCAGCACCGCGCCATTGCCCGTGCCGGATGGCCGCCTGCTGGGGCTGGGCGTCGATGCGCTGTTGCTCGAGAGCCTGAACCTGGCGCTCACCGGCCCCTTGGCCGCAGCGCTCGATGCCAGCGGCAACGGCCAGTTGGCGGCGCTGACCCTCGGACTGCCCGCGGGCCTCAGCCTGTCCCTGGTGGGCCTGTCCCTGGACCCGCAGAACTTCACCATCGGCGACCTGAGCGACGTGGTCACGGTGACCGCCAACTGAGCCCTGCGCGGCGATGCGGGTCCGGCCCGAGCCGCCCTGCCCTGCCGCGAAGTCGGGGTCCGGGAAACCGGGCCCCGGCATAGCCGGCGGGCGCGGCCCGGACGCGCTCGCTCCCGAGCTCGGACGGGCCGCCGTCGCTGGCCGCGTCTGCGCGGGCGCAGCGAATGCTCAGGAGCGCTCCGGAAGCACGGCGGCCAGGTCGGCTTCCACCGCGCGCAGGTCCTCCGCGTCGAGGCGGCAGCCGTGGAACAGTTCGAACTGGGCCAGGGCCTGGTGGACCAGCATCGCCAGGCCGTCGCGCACCGCGAAGCCGCGGGCGCGGGCCAGGGCCTGGAAGCCCGTCTGCGGGCCGTAGCGCAGGTCCAGGGCGCGCGGCGTCGGCCCGGCGGGCTGCGGGAACAGCTCGGCGGGCAGATCCACCGGCAGGCTCGAGACCAGCAGCTCAGCGCGCGCCGCGGGCAGCTCCTGCAAGGGCCGCGCCCGGACGCCGAAACGCTGGGCCAGCTCCGCCGCGGGCGCCCTCGAGCGCGCGTAGACGGTCGCCTCGCGCCAGTCGAGCTCGCGCGCCGCCAGCAGCACCGCCGCCGCCGCGCCGCCCGAGCCCAGCAGGGCCAGCGAGGCCGCGCCGCGCCAATCGGAGTAGCCCCGCACCAGGCCCTCGGCGTCCAGTTGGTGCCCGCTCCAGACCGGCCCCTCGCGGCGCTCCGCGCGCAGCAGGGTGTTGACCGCGCCGGCGGCCCGGGCCGCCTCGCTGAGCGTGGCGGCGGCCGCCGCTGCGGCGCGCTTGTGGGGTGCCGTCACGGACAATCCGCGCAAGCCCAAGGCCAGCAGCGCCTCGAGGTCGCGGGCGCCCTGGGCGCTCGGAAAGCGCAGGTAGGCCGCCCGCAGGCCGTGGCGGCGCGCCAGCAGGCCGTGGATGCGCGGGCTCAAGCTGCGGGCGGTGAACTCCGGCCCGCCCAGCAGGCCGGTGGCGACCGGGGCCTGCGGCCCGGAAAGGGCCAGATGCTGCGCCAGCGTCCACTGCCCCGCCGCGCTCTCGAGCCCGGGCTCCAAGGCGGCGTAGGTGAGCGGGTTGCTCCAGGGCGAGTGCAGCCGCGACCAGTCCGCCAGGGGCCCCATCGCCAGCAGGGTGGTCGGCGCCAGGGCCATCAGCGGCTCGCGGGCGCGCTCGAGCTCCAGCAGGGCCGCGCTGTCCGGAGGGGTCACAGCCAGCTTGAGGGCGCTGGCGCCCTCGGCCAGCAGGCTGCGCCCGATTTCGACCAGCTGGCCCGCGTCCGGACAAGCCGCGCGGTCATGGAAACTGCCCAGCCGGCGCGCGCCCGGACAGGGCGGCCCGCGCTCGCCCGCTTCGAGATCGAGCCAGGCCGCGCCGCGCGCCGCCACGCGGCTGAGGTCGCCGCCCCGCGGCGCGAGCAGCAGCGGCAGGGGGCTCTCGAAGGGGGCCAGATCCGGCGTCAGGTCGCCGCGCAGTTCGAGCAGCTCCGCGCCGGCCGCGGCCGCGCGCCGCGCAAAGCCTGCCGCATCGCCCGCCGCACCGGGCGGCAGCGTGACCACGAAGCGGGTCTTCATCGCTGGCCTTGCCCCCGGCGCCCGAGGGCCTGCAGGCCGGTCCAGACCGCCTCGACCTGGGCCTCGAGCGGCTGTGCGCCATCGATGCGCAGCGCCGCCGCCGCGGCGAACAGGGGCCGGCGCCGCGCTTCGAGCGCATCCAGCTCCTGCTCCAGGCTGCCGCCCAGCACCGCGGGCCGGCGCTCCCCCGGCAGCGACAGCCGCGCCAGCAGCAGTTCCCGGGGCGTGTCGATCCAGACCACCTGCGCCGACTCGGCCAGCCGCCGGCGATTGGCCTCGCGCTCGAGGGCGCCGCCGCCCAGGGCCAGCACGCGGCCGGGGGCCAGGGCCTCGGCCAGCAGGCGCTGTTCGGCGTCGCGGAAGGGCTCCCAGCCGTGGGCGTCCACGAAGCCGTGGATCGGCCCGTGGGCGGCGGCGAACAGCGCGTCCGTGTCCGCGAAGCGCGCTCCGGTGGCCTGCGCCAGGGCCCGGCCGAGGGTGCTCTTGCCCGCGCCGCGCTGGCCGATCAGCGCCACCGGGCGCGTCGAGCGGCGCAGGGCCTCGAGGTGCGCGAAAAACAGCGGATAACTTTTGGCCACGCACTCGGAGCCCGCGAGGCGCACGCCACCAGCCAGCAGGCCGTGCAGCGCGAAGGCCATCGCCAGCCGGTGATCCTGCGCGCAATCCAGTTCCGCCGAGCGCCAGCGCGGCGGGCGCCCGGCGATCCACAGGCCGTCGCCCCGCGCTTCGACCTCGACCCCCAGGGCCGACAGGGCCGCGCGCATGCGCTCCAGGCGGTCGCTTTCTTTGTGGCGCAGATTGGCGGCGCCGCCAAGCCGCGTCGGGGCGCCGCGCTGGGCCGCGAGCACAGCCAGGTTCATGAACTGGTCCGGGCAGGGCGCGAGGTCCAGCTCCAAGGACCCCGGGGACTCGAGCCGCGCCAGCAGGCCCAGCAGCGCCGCGTCCGGCTGCCCGTCCTGCGGGTCGAGCCCGGGGGCTTCGATGCGGCTGCCGCTGGCGTGCTGCAGGCAGGCCCACACGCCGAAGGCGCCCCAGTCCGGCGGCAGCGCGATCCGCATCGGCTCCGGCGCCGGCCGGAAGCGGCGGCGCACGCTCCACAGCGGCCCCTCGGCGCGGGCCTCGACGCCGAAGCGCTCGAGGATCCGCGCCGTCAGCCGCGCGTAGTCGCCCGAGGCCAGGGGGCCGCGCAGCTCGATTTCGAGCCCCGCCGGGCCCAGCTCGGCTCCGATCAACAGCAGCGCGGACAGGAATTGGCTCGAAAGCTGCGCCTCGAGCGCCACGCGCCGCGGCGCCGGAGCCTGCGGCGATCTGCCGCGCACCCACAAGCTCGAAATCCGATCGCTTGGGGCGCTGCCCTCGCCCGGCACGACGCGCACCTCGGCCCCCAGGGCCCGCAGCGCATCGGCCAGGGGCTCGAACGGTCGCTGCAGCAGCCGCGCGCTGCCATGCAGCTCCCACTCGCCCGGCAGCAGCGCCGCCAGCGCGGCCAGGAAGCGCAGCGCCGTGCCGGCTTCCCCGCAATCGATGCGAGCGCCCGCCGTGGCGGCCCGCGGCCCAGGGCCCACACGGATCCCGCCCGTTCCTCCCTCGACCCGGAACCCGAAGGCCGCCAGCCCGCGCTGCACCGCCTCGATGTCCGCGTTGAGCCCCGCCGGTTCGAACTCGACCCGCGCGCCCGAAAGCGCCGCGGCGATCAGCAGCCGATTGGCCGCGGACTTCGAAGCCGGCAGCTCGAAGCGCGCCTCCGCCGGCGCCAACAGGGGCAGGATCTGCACCCGCTGAGTATGCCAGGCGGGCAGCGCCGGCGCCTGTGCGCCGGCGATCGCCGCGTCGGCGCTTCAGCCCTCGCCGAAGGCCCGCGCCAGGTCGGCGCGCTCGAGCACCACCGCCTCGCCGTGGCCGAGCGGGCTGGGGACCACGGCCAGGACCTTTCCGGCTTGGGTCTTTTTGTCCTGCTGGGCGAAGGCCCACAGGCGCTCGAGGTCTGGCTGCGGCTGCGGGTGGGTCGGCAGGCCGAGGCGGGTCAGCAGCGCCTCGAGGCGCTCGGTTTCCGGCGAGCCCACGGCGCGGCATTCCGCCAGCATGCCCAGGGCGACCGCATCGCCGTGGGGAAGCGCCAGGTCCGACGCGCTTTCGAGCGCATGGCCCAGGGTGTGGCCGAAGTTGAGCCAGCGGCGCCGGTCGCGCTCGAACTCGTCGGCGATCACCACCCCGAGCTTGAGGCGCACCGCCAGCTCGACCGCCGCGCGCCAGGCTTCGTGCTGATGCGCGAGCAGATCCGCCGCCCGAGCCTCGAGCCACTCGAACGCGCCCCGATCGAGCACCGCCGCCATCTTGACCAGCTCCGCCAGACCCCCGCGGCGGCCGCTCCAGGGCAAGCTGTCCAAGAAGTCGAGGTCGCAAAACACCGCTTCGGGCTGCCGGATCGTGCCGACCGCGTTTTTGAGCGGGCCCAGATCGAGCCCGTTCTTGCCGCCCAGGGCCGCGTCGCACATGGCCAGGGCGGTCGTCGGCGCGAGCCACAGGCGCACGCCGCGGCGGTAGGTCGCCGCCAGGAAGCCCACCAGGTCGCACAGCGAACCGCCGCCGACCGCCAGCAGCAGCGCACCGCGCTCGGCCGCCGCCGTGGACAGCCGGCCGGCCAGCTCGGCCCAGACCTCCACGCGCTTGGCCGCCTCGCCGCCGGGCACGCTCCAACAGGCGCGAGCTCCGAGGCGCTGCGCCAGGCGCTGCGCCGCGCTTTCGACCGCCGGATCGAAGCACACGAACAGCCCGCGGGCGGGATGGCGTTCGATTTCGGCCGCCATTTCGGCTTCCAATCCCTGGCCCACGGTCACGCGGCAGTGGGCGCCGGAGGGGAATTGGAAGCGTTCGGACCACACCGGGGGGATGCTACCACCGACCTGCGGGAGCTGCGCCGATCGCCCCGGGTCGCATGCCGGGCGCAGGCACGGGGGACCCGCGATCCTTCGGCGGCCGGTCCGGCGGCGCCAACCGGAGCGCGGGCCTGGGCCCCTCGCCCCGGCTGCTAGACTGCCCCGGCCATGGCCCGGCCGCTTCGGATCCTGCTGCGTTGTTTGTGCGCGCTGCTGGGCCTCGGGCTCGGCCTGGCCGCGGCCGAGGCCCTGGTCGAGCGTCTGGACCCCTTCGGCGCCAGCTACCACCGCGAGGTGCCCTGGTTCCTGAGCCGCGCGATCGAGTTTCCGCCCGCCGCGCTGCGGCCCGACGGGCGTTTGTTCCAGCACCGCCCGAACCTCGACATCGAGCTGCGCCGCTTCCGGTTTTGCAGCGATTCCCTGGGCCTGCGCGGCGCCCGGCCCGGCCCGCGGCCCGCGCCGCCGCCGAGCGACCCCGCGCCCTATCGCGTGCTCTGCCTCGGCGATTCGGTGACCCTGTGCTGGGGCGTCGACCACGAGCAGGGCTGGCCGGTCCTGCTCGAAACGCAGGGCCGCAGGCCCGATGGCCGACGCCTCGAAGTCCACAACGCCGGACACCTGATCTACAACACGATCCAAGCGGTCGATCTGTTCGAGGTCCTGGCCCCGCAGCTGGCTCCGGACCTGGTGCTCTTGACCGTGGTCAGCAACGACCTCGAGGACAATTGGCAGCGCTACCAGCGCGAGTTCGGGGGCCCCGCCGCCGCGGGCTCGGGCGATGCCGCCAAGGCCGGCGCCCCGGCCCGCTGGCGCTTGCTCATCGAGCGCCTGGCCAGCCGCTGGACGCCCGCGCTGCTGGGCGTCTGGGGCTACATCGAAAGCCGACCCAAGCTCGTGCCGGGCGCGGTTCCGACCCCGGTCACCGAACTGTCCGAGTACCAGCTGGGCTGGCCCCCGGCCGAGGCCGCCCTGGAGCGCCTGCGGGCCGCCTGCGAAGCCCGCGGCGCGGTCCTGTTCCTGCTCGACCACAGCGTGCCCAAGCTGCCCGCCTACGAGGACTGGGCGCGCCGCCGCGGCGTGCTCTACGCCGATGTCAACTTCACGCCCGCCGAGTGGGCCCAGCCGGTGCGGCTCTCCGCCGCCGACACGCACTCCAACGCCCTGGGCAACCGGCTGCACGCGGCCCACGTCCTGCGCGCGCTGCGCTCCGCGGGGCTGCTGGCCCCCGGTTGAGGCCCTTGCGCGCGCCCCGCGGCCGCGAAGCCGAGGGGGCCCTGCCGCGCCGGCGGATGCGCGCCCGGTCAGCCCGGCTCGGGGTCCTCAGCGGGCGTGCCGTGGCCCGCGGCGGGGGCCTCGCCAGCGGCGGAGGCGCTGCGCCATTCCTTGAGCCGCTGGTAGACCTTGGCCCGCGAGATGCCGAGCATGTCGGCGGCGCGGTTCTTGTCCCCCTGCGCGAGCTCGAGCGCGCGTTCGATCGCCAGGCGCTCGAGTTCGGCCAGGGTCGGCAGGGCCCCCGTCGAGAAGCTGGCCAGCCCCGGCAGCGCGCCCTGGGCCTGGGGGCCGGGCTGGCTGATCAGGGCCGGATCGACCAGATCGCCCTCGGAGAGCACGCACAGGCGCGCCACCTGGTTCTTGAGCTCGCGCACGTTGCCGGGCCAGGGACGCCGCGAGAGCGCCGCGAGGACCGGGCGGGCGATGCGCCGCGGCGGGCGATCGGGACCGGCTTCGAGGCGCAGGAAGTGTTCGACCAGGGCCGGGATGTCCTCGGCGCGCTGCGAGAGGCTCGGCAGTTCGATCTTGAGGCCCGCCAGCCGGTAGTAGAGGTCCTCGCGGAAGCGCCCGCCCTCGACCTCCTTGGCCAGGTCGCGGTTGCTGGCCGCCACCAGGCGGAAACGCACCGGCCGCGAGCGGTCGTCGCCCAGGCGGCGCACCTCGGAGAGCTCCAGCACGCGCAGCAGCTTGGCCTGCAGGTCGAGGGGCATCTCGCCGATTTCGTCCAGGAACAGCGTGCCGCCGTCGGCGCGCTCGAACAGGCCCTCGCGGTCGCTGTCGGCGCCGGTGAAGGCGCCGCGCCGGTAGCCGAACAGTTCCGCTTCGATCAAGCTGGCCGGCAGCGCGGCCATATTCTGGGCCACGAAGGGCTTGTCCGACAGCGGCGAAGCCTCGTGCACGGCGCGCGCGGCCAGCTCCTTGCCGGTGCCGGAGGCGCCGCTGATCAGCACCGTCAGCTGGCTCGGGCCGACGCGCTCGATCAGCCGGCGCACCTCGCGCATGGGGACCGAATCGCCGATCAGGCCGCCCAGGGGCCCGGTCAGGCCGCGGTTCGACAGGTTGCGGCGCGCCAGGTCCAGCTCGCTCTGCTGGCTGGCCAGGCGCAGCGACAGGCGCTGGTTCAGCGCGCGGATCTGCTCCAGGCGCCGCACCTGCCGGATCGCCAGGGCGGCCTGGTCGGCCAGCAGGCCGAGCAGCCGTTCGCTCTGCCCGTCGAAGGCGTCCTGGCGCAGGCGATGGTCCACGTAGACCACCCCGCGCAGCTCCGGCTCGACCGTGAAGGGCGCCACCAGCACCGAGCGCAGGTCCAGGGATTGCACCGACGGCGCGTCGCCGATCAGCGGATCGGCCTGGGCATTGGAGAGCCGCAGGGGCTGGCCGCGCTGCAGGGCCTCGCGCACGGCGCTGGTCGAGAGCGTCAGCTCGGCGGGAGCGATGCCGCCGCGGCGCGTGGCCACGGCTTGATCGAGGGCCAATTGACCGCGCTCTTCGAGCACCAGGAAACCGCGCTCGGCCCCGGTCACCTGGCAGGCCGCCTCCACGATCACGCCGAGCAGCGTGGATAGATCCTCCTGCTCCACCAGGCGGCGGTTGATCGCGAGCAGGTCGATCAGGGCCATGTCTTGGGCCTCGAGCTCGGGGCCGCGCGCGGGCCCCTCCAGGTCCGAGGGCCAGGGATCCGCCAGGCCGAGCAGGTGGCGCCGAAAGCGTACGCTTTCGGCCGGCTGCAGCCCGAGGCTGGCGCGCTCGAAGGCCGCTTGGGCGCGTTGGCGTGCTTCGGCGCGGCGCGCGGCCTCCGGATGCCGGGCGGCCAGGGCCAGGTGCGCCCGCGCCGCGCGGTCGTCGCGGCCGGCGGACTCGAGCCGTTCCGCCAGCCGGGTCAGCTCCGCCAGGTGGGTCGGGTCGGCGCCCCGGGCGAGCAGCTGGAACAGGCGCTGATCCTGCTCGGCCAGGGAGCCCTCCGGCAGTCCCTGGATCCGGTCCGTGTAGTTTCCGTCGAGCAGCGCGATCAGCTGGCGGGCTTCGCCCTCGGCAAGGCGCAGCTGCAGGCGCTGGCACAGCTCGCGCGTGCGTTCGGCCAGAGCCCGCGCCGGCCCGCCCTGGCCGCACAGCGCCAGGCAGCGCGCGCGCAAGAGCCATTCGCGCGGGTCGAGCGGCACCTCCTTCGGACCGGGCACCGGCGGCGGCGCGGGCGACTCCGCGAAACGGGCGCGCTGTTCGGCGCTGCGTTCGATCAGCAGCGGCGCGAAGCGCGCGCGCTCGCGCTCCGGCAGCAGGTCGAGGGCGCGCTCGAGTTCGAGCAGCGCCGCCGCCGGGCGCCCGCGTTCGGCCAGGGTCAGCCCCAGCATGCCGCGCGCCAAGGCGGCGCCCGGTTCGTCGCCCAGGCGCTCGCGCAGCTCGAGCGAGCGCGCCAGGGCGCGCTCGGCCTCGCGCAGTTCCCCGCGGTCCCGTTCGACCGACCCGAGGCTGGCCAGGGCCAGGGCCAGGGCCGGGAGACGCCCCGAGCGCTCCGCGCCCTGCACCGCCTCGGCGCACAGCGCGCGGGCGCGTTCGAGCCCCCCGCGCCGGCGCTCGATCAGCGCCAGGTCGTGGGCCACCAGGGCCCGGTTGCCCGGGTCCTCGAAGCGCTCGGCGCGCTCCAGCAGGCGCTCGAGTTCGGCCTGGGCGCCCTGCGCATCGCCGCGCTGGAAGCGGCTGCCCGCCGCCAATAGCAGCAGGTTGAAGCTGGCCGTGTCGAGGGCCTCGCGCTCGCCGGGGCCGAGCGCCGCGGCCAGGGCCAGCACGCGCTCGTGATCGCCCCGTTCGAAGGCGGCGCGCGCCTCCGCCTCGCGCGCCGCGGCGGCGCTTTCGGGATCCAGGCGCCGCGCGCTCTCGAAGTGCTCGAGCGCGCGCTCGCTCTGCCGCGCCGAAAGCGCCAGATGCCCGCGCAGCGTGAACGCCAGGGCCTGTTCGGCGGGGGCGGCGGAGCGCTCCAAGGCCTGCGAAAGCTCCGCCGCAGGCGCGCTGTGCCCGAGCCGCAGCCAGGCCAGCGCGGCGCGCCCTTCGATGCTGCTGGGCAGCGGCCGCGCCTGGGCCGCCAGGCGCCGGCGCAGGCGCTCGACCCGTTCGATCGCCAGGGCGGCATCGCCGCGCGCCAGCATGCGCTCGAGCTCCGCGCTCCATTCGGCTTCGGCCCGGGGCAGATCGGCCGCCAGGCGCGCGATCGAAAGCGCCCAGGGCGGCCCGATCCCGAGCTCCGCCTGGCGCCGCGCCAAACGCCGCCGCTCGCCGTCCAGGGGCGCCCCGGGCGTCAAGCCGCGCAGCAGCCCGAGCTGGCCTTCGCTCTCGATCAGGAGTCCGCTGGCGCGCAGTTCGACCCGCGCCGCGCGCGCCCGCTCCGCTGCGAGGCCCGCGAGCTGCGCCGCGCGCGCCAGCGTGCTGGGCTCGTCCAGGCCTTCGAGCGCCAGGGCCAGGGCCTGTGCGTCCGCGCCGAGGTCGGGGGCCGCGGTCCCGGCCGGCTCGACCAGGGGCAGGGGACCCGGCGCGAGCTTGAGCCGCTGCTCGCCGGCCAGGTACCAGCCGCGCAGCGCACCGCTGGCCAGGCAGGCCTCCAGGTTGGCGACCGAACCGGCGGCGGCGCGCTCGAGGCGTTCGGCGAAGCGCTCGAGGCGCGCGGCGGGCTCGTCGAGCCAGGTGGCCAGGTGGGATGCGATCGCCGCGCGGTGGATCGGCGGCGCGGGCCGGGGCTCGAAGCGCGGCGGGGGCGCGGCCAGCGGGGGGCCGATCGCGATCAAGGCGGCCCCGGGCGCGCGCTGGGTCAGGGTGCGATCGAGGTGCGCCAGGGCGTTGGCGACGGAAGGCGTCGCGGCGCGCGTGCGCAGCACGATGCCGCGCAGGCCGGGGCTGGCGACGCGGCAGGCCCAGGGATCGAGGTCCGCTTCCCTGTCGCGCTGCGCCAGCTCCGCGTCCAGGTCGACGACCTCCAGGGCTTGGCCCGCGAGCAGGGCCTCGAGCGCCAGGCGCGTGGCCAGCGCGGAGACGTCCTCGGACGGCGTGGCGGCCAGCAGGCGCAGGGCGCCCCCGGCGGCCAGGGCGCGCACCAGTTCGGCCAGCCAGGCCTCGCGCCCCAGGGTCCAGGGCAGGGGCCTGCGCTCCGGCTGCCGGCTGCCGCCGCTGCGCCCGGCCAGGCTGCGCTCGACCTCGGCCGCGCTCTCCGGGCGATCGTCGGGCCGCCGCTGCAGCAGGGCCGGCACCAGGTCGCGCACCGCCGCCGGCAGTTCGGCCGGGGAGATCCCCAGGGCTTCCAGGGCCGGCTGGGCGGGGAAATGGGCATAAAAGTCGCGCGGCGAGAGCGTCACCGGACACAGGCAGCGCAGCGCCAGCATGCCCAGGGCGAACAGGTCGGCGGCGGGTGTGGGCGCGCCGCCCGCCAGCAGCTCGGGAGCCGCGTAGAAGGGCGTCCCGCCCGCGGCCAGCTCCCCGGGAAAGGCCGCGCCGGCCGCCTGCCTGCGGCTCAAACCGAAATCCGCCAGCCAGACGCTCCCCGCGGCGTCGAGGAGCACGTTGCTGGGCTTGAGGTCCCCGTGCACGAAGCCCGCCGCGTGCAGGCGCGCCAAGGCTCCGGCCACCGCCGCCAGAACCGGCAGCAATTCCTCCGCGCGCCGCTCCCCAGCCCAGCGGTCCAGGGTCGCGCCGTCGATCCAGGGCCGCGCCACCCACAGGCTTCCGTCCGGCAGCAGGCCGAACTCCCGCGGCAGCGCCAGCCCGGGGCCGCTCAGCCCGCGCAGGGCCTCCAGCTCCGCCAGCGCCTCCCCCGGGGCCTCCGCCCGGGCCAGTCGCAGCAGCGCCGGGCCCGTTGGTCCCTGGGCTCGGTAGATGCGCACCCCGCCCCGGTCGCGCAGCAGGCGCGGCCCATGGAATCCGGGCGGGAGGATTGCGGCGGGGGAATCGACTTCGGGCATCGGCGGTCGCATCCAGATCCTGGACCTTCGTCCAGCGCCTGGATAGAGGCTGAAGGAGGCCCCGGGAAGCCCCGGGGAAGCTGGGAACCCGCTGCCCGCTGGGCGCCCCAGGGGGGCGGTCCGGCTCGGCTCGGGCTCCGGAATGGCGATTGCAAAGGCCTTGCCAGACAACCTGGCCTCCCACGCTCCGCCCGCAGGCCGATTCTTGGCGGATACTGGAAGGATCGCACCATGAATCCCAACGCAACCGCTTCGGTCCTGCCCTGGACCGCCGGCTGTCTCCTGGCCCTGACGGCCCCGGCGCCGGCCCAGGGCGCCCTTTTTCTCGGCCCCGAGGGCGGCCTCGGCGCCGTGGCTCAATCCGTCGCCGGAACCGCCCAGCCGGTGCCCGGCTTGGCGGGCATCCGCCTGCTCCCGATCGATGCCGCCGGCCGCACCCCGCTGGAGAGCTTCCTCCCAGGCCGCCCGCAGCGCTTCACCGACGTGCCCCAGGCGGCGCGCCTGAGCCTGCCCGCGGACCAGGGCAGCCTGTATCGCTTCGAGCGCGGCGACGGCTCCGGCGGCGGTTTCCTGCTGGTGCCGAAGGCCGGTCCGCCGCGCCTGTTGATCGAGGCCCCCGCGCCCGCCCCGGGACAGCATCCGTTCCTCGAACAGGTGGCGGTCGATCCCAGCGGCACGGGCCTGCTGGTGGCCAGCGTGCTCGGCGCCGGCGGCGATCTCCACGAGCTCGACCTGCCGAGCGGCCAGGTCACCCTGCGCACGGCCGCGCAGCCGCCGCTCGCCTTCAGCGGCCAGGGCCTGCTGCTGGCCGCAGGCTTCGGCGCCGCCAGCACCCCGGGCGGGATCCTGCGCTTCCCGCGCCCCGGACCCGGCCAAGCCAGCGCGATCGCCTTCGACGGAAATCCGGCCTTTTTTGCCGCGCCTTTGATGCTCTCCGGCGACCGCCAGACCGCGGCGGCCCTGGCCGGCAGCGCCCCTGGCGCCGCGCGGCTCTACACGTTCCGAGCGAGCGGCGCCGCGGCGCCAGCCCATCCCGGCGAGCTGCCCATCGGCGGCGCCGGATTCGTCGGCGAAACCTGGTTCGGCCCCTATCTGGCGCTCTCCGAAGACGGCTCCCACGCCGCCTTCACGATCGAAACGGCGCTGTCCCGCGAGCTGTTCCTGACCTCCACGGCTGTGACCGATCCCGCGGTCCAGCTCACCGGCGACGACACCTACCTGGACACGCTGGACGAGATCGGCCTCTTGCGCTTCGTGCCCGGCGGCGATCGGCTGCTGTACGCGGTGGGCACCAAAGCGCCGCCGGAGCCCGGCCAGCCGGGCCTGGCCTTCGAGCGCGTGGACTTCTACACCGCCGAGCTCCTGTCCCCGGGCGCGCCGCCCGCGATCCACAACCTCTCGGTCTCCTCCGGCGACGCCGCGGCGCCCTTCACGCTGCCCTCGACCCTGGCTCCCGACAACGGCGTCTATCTGTTGCCCGACGGCCAGACGCTGCTGCTGCACGACACCAAAAGCGAGCGCCTGCTGCGCGTGACGCCCAGCTCTTCCGCCGCCGAAACCCTGGCCCCCGAGATCAAATCCCTCGACGCCGCCGCCTGGGACGGAACCCGCCTGCTGCTCTCCCTGCGCACCGAACCGGCCAGCGGCAACCGCCGCCAGCTGCTCGGCGCCCTGGCCCCCGGCCAGCCGCTGCAAACCCTCGCCAGCCTGCCCGACGGCACCCAATACCTGACCCTGACCCCCGGCGCCCCCGGCCAGCTGGCCCTCAAGATCGACTTCCTCGGCCAACACTGGCTGGCGCGCCTCGACGCCGCCACCTCCAGCGCCAGCCTGGCCTTCCCGAGCCCCATCCCCCTCGGCCCGACCCTGGCCTTCGACCCCTCCGGCAACCTGCGGGCCAGCCTGGCCAACACCTTCTGGCCCGGCCTGCACTTCCTCTGGCTCCCAACCGGCCCCCTGGCCCTCGACCTTTACACCGCCTCACCCTCCTTCGTCCTGCCCTGACGCATCGCGCGGCGAGCCCACTCCCTAAGCCCCCCGGCGATCACAGACCGCAAAAACGGCCGGAAGCGCCGATCCGCGCGGCCGATCGTCCGGGGACAGCGGACCGGAAAGCGGCGGACCGCAGCGGACCGCGGGGGGCAGTCCGCTGCGGCTCCGGGGAACCCGGCGCTCACTGGCCGAAGTAGAGCCGCATGCCGTTGGTCAGCGTGAAGCGGGCGTCGGCGAACAGGGCGCCTTGCAGGTAGATCGTGCGGCCCACCAAGGCCAGGTTGTTCGGGACCGCCAGGGCGACCGGCAGGGGGTTGCCGGGGCCGGCCCAGCCGGAGGCTGAGAGCGTCAGGAAGGGGTTGAGCCCCTGCACGTCGATCAGCACCTCGCCGAAGGGGCCGGACATGCCGAAGCCGGGCAGCAGCAGGCCGGTTCCCGAGAGCTGCAACAGGGCATCTGGCGCCAGGGAGGCGAACAGCAGTCCGAGTCCCGGTCCGCCCTGGGAGCCGCTCGGGTTGTCGATGCCGAAGATCAGATTGGCCGGAACGGTGGGGGACCCCGACAGCGTGATCAGGCTGCCCGCCGGGTTGATTCCCGAACCATAGGGCGTGGCGTTGCCCGGGGTCACGATCTGCCCGCGCAGCTCGCCTCCGCCGTAGGCCGCCGTGTGCATGACCACGTAGTAGAGGCCCGAGAGCATGTCCTGGATGCCCTGCGGAGTGGCGAAATCGGCGCCGCTGATCGTGCCGCTGGTCGTCCCGCTGTAGTCGAGCACCAGCTTGACCGGGGCGTGGAAGCCGGGGAGCGCCGGCCCGTGGATGTGCACGGCGAGCAGGTCGCCCAGCAGGCCGCTGAAGGTGCCGTTGACCGTGACCAGTCCGGTGCTCGTGTCGAGGGTCGCCACCGCGGTGCCGGCCCCCTGGGACGGCGTGCCCATCTGCGGGCCGTCGATGGGGAAGACGAACTTGTTCTGTGCCTCGACGCCGCCGAGCAGCAGCAGCGGGGCCAGCAGTTGGACGGACAGCTTGCGGATCGAGAGCAGGGCGTGGTGCATGGGATGGCTGGCCAGGGGACTGGGTGGGGCGAATCGAAAAGGAGCTGGTCTTGGGGCCCAGGCGTGGCAAGCCCGTTCCCGGGCTCGGGCTCGGGCGCAGGCCGCGCTGGGCTGCACGGAATCCAGGGTCGGAGCCATCGAGCGCCGAACGCGCTGCGATCGCCCGCGCTGGGCCGCCGCGCTGGGTCAGGGGGTCAAAGTGGTCGGGATCGGATTGCTGGCCAGGGTGACCGCCAGGGTCCCGGGATCGAGCAGCAAGTACGCGTGGTGGGCCACCACTCCCGCCTGGGCCGGCGCGAGCGCTCCCGCCGGCAGCGTCAGGGCCGCGCTGGCCTGTCCGGTGGCATCGAGGGTGCCCAGGGCGCCGCTGAGCGGACCGCCGCCGGCCAGCGTCAGCAGCAGGTAGCCGTCCAGGTTGAGCGCCAGCAGCAGGCCATCCAGGGGGATCCCGGGGGCCGTTCCCGACAGCGATCCGAGCAGCAGGTGCAGCGCGCCGGCTCGGCTGGAACCCGCGTGCAGCGAGAACTGCACGCTCCCGCCGCTGGCGATCGAGAGCGCGCCGGTGCTGCCCGAGAGCGCTTGGCAGGGGTCCGGGGTGCCCTCCCCATCGAGGTCGAGCAGCGAACCGTCCGCGATTTCGCACGCATCGGGCACGCCGTTGAGGTTGCAGTCCGCGGCCGTTCCCTGGGCGAATTCCTGTGCGTCCGCGAGCCCGTCGTGATCGCAGTCCGCCTCCAGGTCGAAGACATACACCGAGCCCGCGTGGAAGACCCCGCCGCCGTCGTCGTGCGGCGACCCGAGCAGGGCCGTCACCCCCGAGAGTCCCACGGCGGTGCCGAAGTTGTCGTTGGTGTCCGCATCCGGAGCGGTCAGGGTGGCCTGTTCCGTCCAGGCCCCGCCGCTTTGGGTAAAGACATGCCCCGAGCCGGCGAAGGCCTGGCCGCTCACCTCGGTCAAGGAGGCACCGATCAGCAACCTCGAGCCCTCCAGAGCGAAAGCATGACCGAAGCGCGCGCCGGGGACCGCCAGGGCGGGCAAGAGCTTGCTCTGCGGGCTCCACAGGCCGCGGCTGCGCACGAAGGTGTAGACCGCGCCGGCATCCACGGCCCCGGCCCGGTCCGCCTTGGGGGCGCCCAAGATCGCCAGATCGCCGCTGACGAAGACCGCATTGCCCAACTGGTCGTCGGGGGCCAGGTCGGCGGGAATCAAACGCGCCTGCTGGGTCCAGGTCGATCCACTGCGCACGAACACGTAGGCCGCCCCCCCGTCCGCTCCGCCGGGCAGATCGCGCAGCGGCGCCCCGATGATCGCGGTGTCCCCCGACAGGTGCACGCGCGCGCCGAAGTAATCGATCGCAGCCCCATCCTCGGCCACCAGCTTGGCCTGCTCGCTCCAGGCGCCGCCGCTGCGCACGAAGACGTACGCCGCGCCGGCATCGCTACCGCCCGCATTGTCGTCGAACACCGCGCCCACGATCAGCGTGTCGCCGGAGATCGCCACGGACATGCCAAAGCGATCCAGATCCGCAGCGTCGCTGGCGGTCAGCTTGGCCTGCTCGATCCACACGCCCGCCGTGCGCACGAAGACGTACGCCGAGCCCGCATCGATCACACCGGAGTGGTCGTCGTCGCGGGCCCCCACGACCAGGGTGTCGCCGTCGATGGCTGCGGAGTGCCCGAACAGATCTTGAAAGGCCGCGTCGCTGGCGGTCAGCTTGGCCTGTTCGACCCAGGCCCCTCCGCTGCGCACCAACACGTAGGCCGATCCCGCCCAGCCGATGCCGCCGTGCTCGTCGAAACGCGAGGTGGCCACCAGCGTGTCGCCGGAGACCGCCAGGGCCCGCCCGAAACTGTCGTCATAGCCCGGATCGCTGGCCGTGAGCTTGCTGTGTTGCGCGGAAGCCGTTGCCCCAAACCCGAAAACAAAAGCGGAAAGCACACAGGCGCGGACACACCCGGTCCACGGCAGCCCAGGCGGCAGCAAACCGAATCGGGAAGGCGCAGGCTGAAAGTTCATCGGAATGAATCGGGGTCCGTCATCGACACGACCTCGCCAGCCTATTCGATCCTCTCCGCACGCGCTGCCCCGATCCCCGCACCCCAGCGGCCCGAGAATTGCAGCGCCGTTCGGCGGCCCTCCCGGCCCTGATCCTGCCCCGGCCGGCAGCCCAAGCGAGGGCAACTTGAGGCGATCGCCGCCGGAGCTGTCGAGGCCTGGATCTGGGCTTGCCCCCACAGCACTCTGTTGGGCATCTGCATCCGAGCGGCCTGCTGTGTGCGTTTGCGAGCCTGGCGCCGGCGAGGGTCCGGCGAGGACTGGAAAGCTCCGGGGGGTGGGCTTGCGACGCTCCCGCACTGAGGGCTCGGCCTTGAAGTCCGTGCGCCGCCGCAAGGCGGTTGGACGGGCTTTCGTCGAGGCCCCGCGCGGCGCTGGTGGGTGCAGACTCGCGGATCGGGAGCTCTGCGGGGCAGAGTGACCGAAGCTGGAGCTGGGCTGGCGCGCGCGTCAACGCGGCGGGCTGCCGCGTGGCGCGAGGTCAGGCCCCCGGGCAGGCCGGCGGCAAGCGCCACGACCGGGCGCTGGAGTTGCAGCCCAAGCCGATCCGAGCGCCGAGCTCAGGGGCTTAGGCCCTTGGGTTGCTGCGAGCCAGGGGGGAGCGCGGTCGGGTGCGGCCGCGCGGGGACCTGGGGGCTGGGGCCTAGTCGGCGGGCGGGGGTCAGGGCAGCAGGACCAGTTCGACGGCGTTGCTGGTTCGATCCAGCCAGTAGAAGGGCGCGCTGAGGTCGAGGATGGCGAAGGCGTGCTGGAGCCTCAGGCCGACCAGGTTCGGGTTGCTGATCGGGGGCACGCTGACCGAGCCGCTGGCCACGCCGGCCGCATCGGTCGTGCCCGAGGCGCCCGGGGCGCTGCCCAGCTGGGCGGCCCGGAGCTGGAAGTAGGGATCGAGCACATCGAGGGGCAGGTTGATCGAGCCGACGTTGATGCCGTTGCCGCCGGTCAGCGCTCCCGGCAGGAACCAGAGCTGACCCGGAGGTTGGCCGCAGGTGTCGAAGGTGAGCTGCTGGGTGCCGCCTTGGCTCAGGGAAACGCCGCTCACGTCGGCGACCGCGGTGCAGGCCAAGGGCCCATTGAAGTCGTAGACCAAGGCGCCGCCGGAGACCGTCGGATCGAACGGGACCAGGAAATTCACCAGACCGTAGAGGGCGCCGCCCTGGAGATCCATCCCCAGGCAGAACTTGCCGGAGTTGCCGGTGAACATGGAAGCCGGTTGCAGCTGCCTTTCCAGCCCGAACTGACCGCCCGTGCGTCGGTAGACGAAGGCGATGCCCCGCTTTTTGGTCTCGAAGTCCAGGGAATCCGGGTTGGCGAGCACCAGGCGATCGCCCTCCAGGCTCGCCAGCTCGAAGCCCCAGCTCCAGAAGTTCAGCAGGTCGATCGGAATCGAGATCCCCTGCACCTGTTGCCAAGTGCCGCTCTCCCGCGAGAAGACACCGGCCTGGGCCGCAGCCAGGACGGCGAGATCCCCCTCCAGCTCGCAATCGAGCCGATTGCCCCCCGCAGGGATCACGATTCGCTGGGTGGCTGCGTAGGTCTGTCCCTGCTGCTCGAAGAACCAGGCGACCCCCAGGTTGTTCTGCTTGCCCGAAACCATCAAGCGCTGGCCATCGGCCGCCAGGCTGAGTCCGAAATTGCTGCTGGTTCCGAGCGGATCCGTGAGCCGCTGGATCCAGGTGACGCCGGTGGGCGTGATCTCGAAGACGTCGACCGCGCCTTTTTGGGCCAAGGCGCCCTTCAAGCCGACGAACAGACGATTCCCGCTGATCGCCAGCGCACCTCCGAACTCGGCGAAGGCCTCCGGGGAGTTGGAGAGCACCAAAGTCGGGGCGCCCCAGGCGCCCGCGCTGCGCCTGAAGACCTGCACCGCGCCGCGGTACCAGAAGTCGTGGTAGGGGTAGCCCAGTGCCATCAAGTCGCCATCGACCGCGACGGCCATCGCTCGGGACTGATTGGGGCTGTTCGGCGCCGGCAGGAAGGCCTCGAAGCTCCATTGCCCGCCCTGGCGTCGCCAGGATTCCACGTGGTCCTTGGAATCGAACAGGGCCACGAGTTGGTCGCCTTCGATCAAGAGGTCAAGGGGCGGATCCCAGGCGCCCTTGGCGGAGAACGCCAGGGTCTGGGTCGGCGGGGTCCCGAGCTGGAGCGGCAGGGCGAGCAGAAGTGCGGAGCAGAGCATGGATGGGCCTGGGAGAGAGTCCAGAGGGGCCTGGCCAGCGCCCCGGGACGGCGGGGCGGAGCTGCACAAGCACGGAAGTCCCCCCTGGAGGCTAGCCGCAACCAGCCTTTGGCGGGGGAGACTGGCCCTATTCCCATGGCCGCCACGGCTCGACGGCTGCCCCGCGGTCCCGGCCGTCCCGGGGCCCTCCAGCGGGCCCTGGATCCGTGCCCCGGATCGACCGACCTTCGACCTTTTGGCGCCCGCCCCGCCCAGGGCTGGTCGGCGCACGACCGCGGAACGCAATGGGCGGGGGCCGGGGTCTCCCTGCGACCCTGGCCGCTCTGGCAGCGTCCCGGTTCGGCCGCTCGGCGCCGCCGATCCCGAGCGCTGCGGCCGCCCGGTCGAGTCCGCGGTCGGGGTGACCTGGGCCGACGCCGCAGCCTGCGCGGAATCGGAGCTGTCCCGCTGGCGCGAACGGGCTGGCGAGCTGGAACTCGCCGGGCGCGCAGGCCGCCGCGTCGTTCGGTGCGCATGGATGCGCGTCGAGGCCGGTCGTCTTCAGCGCGTCGCCGACGCGTTGGCTGCGGCCCAGCGTGCCCCGCGTTCGCTGCCGGTTCTAGGCGAGCCAACCCCACGGGCCGACCTCTGGGGGCGCCCGTGCGGCGATCGGATCGAAGCGTGGGCTGGGGCGCCGCGGGTCGCTGCTAGGCTGTCGGCCGGCGTTTCGGGGGCGGTCGCACGGCGGCGGCCCGCGGTGCGCCGGTTGGTTGATGGACCGCAGCGCACGACCCCGAATCCCGCGATGCTCGAACTCTTGACCGATCCGAACGCCTGGCTGGCCCTGTTGATGCTGACCTCGCTCGAGGTCGTCTTGGGCATCGACAATCTGGTGTTCATCACGATCGTGGTGGGCCGCCTGCCGGAGCACCAGCGGGCCAAGGGTCGGCAGATCGGGCTCGGGCTGGCCCTGGGGACCCGGCTGGTGCTGCTGTTCACGCTCTCCTGGCTGATCGGGCTGACCGCGCCCCTGTTCGGCGTCGCTGGGCAGGAGATCTCCGGGCGCGACCTGATCCTGATCGTGGGCGGCCTGTTCCTGCTCTGGAAGGCGACCACCGAGATGCATCACCAGATGAACCCGGACGAGCAGGATCCCCTGCACGGCGGCGGCAAGGTGGCCAGCTTCGGCTCGACGATCGCTCAGATCGCCCTGATCGACATGGTCTTTTCGCTCGATTCGGTGATCACCGCCCTGGGCATGGTCAAGCACATCGAGGTGATGATCGCCGCGGTCCTGATCTCGATGGGGGTGATGGTGGCGGCGGCGCGCCCGATCGGCGATTTCGTCTCCAAGCACCCCACGCTCAAGATCCTGGCGCTGAGCTTCCTGGTGTTGATCGGGGCCCTGCTGGTGGCCGAAGGCTTCGAAGTGCACGTGCCCAAGGGCTACATCTACTTCGCCATGGCCTATGGCCTGGTGGTCGAGCTGATCAACATGCGCGTGCGCGCCCGGCGCCTGGCCATGGCCAAGAAGTAGGGGCGGCGCGGCGGCCCTGGGGCTGCGCGCAGCGCCTCCCGGCGGCCCCGAAAAAAGCGTCCCGCGCTCCGGCGAAGAGCGCGGGACGCTGCGGTCCGGTCCGCCCGGGGCGGGCGCCCCAGATCGGTCGCTGATCAGCCGCGCTTTTCGGCGGGCTTTTCGGTCGGCCGCTCGGCGGGCTTCTCGGCGGGCTTCTCCGCGGCGGCCTTGGCCTGAGCTTCGCGCAGCTTGGCGATCTGGGCTTGGGGGTCCTTCTGGAAGGCGCGCTTGCAGCCGCCGCAGCAGACCTTGACCAACTGCACGCCGTAGAGGAATTCCTGGGGCGCGCCGTTGACGTCCAGGGGCTCGCCGGAGATGAAGCAGGTCGAGATCGGGTAGCTGGCGCGCTGGGCCTCGATCAGGGCGGCATCGATCTTGGCCATCGACGGGGCCGGGTCCTTGAGGAAGGCCTGCTTGCAGTCCGGGCAGCAGAAGCGCGCCAGGCGCGTGCCGTGGACCACGTCGACGGCCTTTTCACCCAATTCCTGGCCGGAGATCGGGCAGGTGGAGAGCGGGTAGCTCGGCTTCTGGGCGGCGATCACCGCGGCGTCGATCTTGGCGATGGCCTCGGCCGGGTTCTTGGTCGCGCCGCGGGTGCAGCCCTTGCAGCAGACGCGGATCAGGCGGCCTTCGGCCACGAGATTCAGCGGCTCGCCCATCGAGCCCAGGGGTTCCCCGGAGACCACGCACAGATCCAGGGGGTAGCTGGGCAGCTGGGCGGCGATGGCGGCGGCGTCCAGCTCGGCCTGGGTCGGGGCGGCCGGCGCCTGGACGGCCGGGGCGGCCTCGACCGGGCGCTTCTGGGGCTCCTGGGCGAACAGGGTCAGGGTCAGCAGCGGGGCGGCGGCGAGCCAGGCGAGGAGGGCGGCGATGCGTTGCATGGGCGGGGGCGTGGGGGACCGGGGACTGAGCGGAGGCGGGGATCCTAACCTAATCCGGGACCGGACGGACCGGTCTTCTTGGGCCGCCGCTCGCCCCGCTTCGAGCTTCGGTTTCTCACCGCAACCCCGGGCCTCCCCCCCGGTTCCAAGCCCCTATGACCCCCCCGGAGCCCCACGAGACCCTGCGCCCCGCGGCCTCCGGGCCCGGCTCGGGAGCCCCGGCGCCCCGTTTCGAGGGGCCCGCGGGGGAGGGGGGGGAGGACCCTGGCACGGCCTGGATGCTGGCCTTCCAGGCGGGCGACGAGGCAGCCTTCGAGGCCCTGGTCAGGCACTATTCCGCCCCGCTTTTCCGGCTCCTGACGCGCTTCCTCGGCCCGGTCCCCCAGCGCGAGGACCTGGTCCAGGAGGTCTTCCTGCGGGTCTTCAAGGCCCGCGACCGCTACGAGCCCAGCGCCCGCTTCAGCACCTTCCTCTACCGCATCGCCTTCAACCTATCCGCCAACGAGCGCGAGAAGGCGCGCCACCGCGAGGCGCGCTCCCTGAGCGACGACGGCAGCGGCCAGCGCCCCGCCGAGCCGGCGGACCCGGACAGCCCCGACCCGAGCCTCGGGCTCGAGCGCGGCGACGTGTCCGCCGCGGTCCGCTCCGCGATCGAAGCCCTGCCGGCGAAACAGCGCATGGCGCTGCTGCTGGCCAAGTTCGACGATCTGCCCCACGACGAGATCGCGCGCGTGCTCGACCTGACCGTGCCCGCGGTCAAATCTCTGATCCACCGCGCCCGCGAGACCCTGCGCGCGCGCCTGTCCCCTTTTCTTCTGGAGCAATCGGCATGAAGCGCTTCGCCCCCCCTCCGGGCGCCGGCGCCGGTGCCCCCGGTGATCCCCTGGATGCCCTGCTCGGGCGCCTGCCCGAGCCCAACCCGCCGCCCGACCTGGCCGCGCGGACCCTGGAAGCGGTGCGGGCCGAAGCGGCTCTGGACCGGCTGCTCGAGCGCCATTTGCCCGGCGCGGTGCCGGCGGGTCTGGCCGATCGCGTCCTGGCCGGGCTCGGGCAGGCGCCCCGCGCGCGCCGGCCGCGCCTGCTGCGGCGCTTCGGGCTGGCCCTGGCGCTGGCGGCTGCGGCGCTGCTGGCGCTGGCCCTGACCCTGTGGCGCCGGCCGCCCGTGGAAGGGCACGGCGAACGCGTGGCCCAGGCCGAGCCGAGCGCGGCCGCGCCGTCGCGGGCGGCCGTTCAGGACGGCGCCGCGGCCAGCTCCCCGCGCGCCCCGGAAGGTGCTGCGTTTCCCGCCGAGGTCGGCGCCGCGCAGGTCGATCCGGAGCTGCTGGCGGTGCTCGACGTGCTGGAGAACTGGGAGACGCTCACCGACCCGTCGGTTCTGGCCCTCGAACTCGAGCAGGATTCGAGCTGGTGGAGCGAATTGGAAGCGGCCCTGCAGGGCGCTTCCCCGGAGGAATCCGATGAGGGTTGAACGCCGTGGAAGCGACCGGCTCGCAGGCCCTGCGAGCCGCCACACCGCTGCGCCCGCGAGCCGCCGATCCGCCCTGCGTCGGGCGGCCCGATCGCAGAGCCTCGCGGCCTGGCTGCGCGCCGCCTGCGTCGGACTCCTGGCGCTGTGCGGCAGCGGCATCGCCCAGGAGGCCGGCCCCGGGGCGCTCGAGCATTGGCAGGGACTGCCGCCCGAGCGCCAGGCCGAACTGCGCCAGCGCTTCGAGGACTTCCGCCAGCTCGACCCCGAAGCGCGCGCGGCGCTGCTCGAGCGCGCGCGGGGACTGCGCCAGCGGCTCGAGCTGCTCGACCAGGAGATCGGGGCCACGGCGCGCGAGCGCCTGCAGCGCCTGCCCCTCGACCAGCGCCGCAGGGTGCTCGGCGACTACATCCGGGCGCGGGCCCGCTTCCAGCTTCCCGATCCGGGGCGGCTGTTGCCGCCGGACCTGCAGCGCGAGCTCGAGGGCTCGCCGCCGGGCCGCGGCCCCAAGCTGTTCGAGCGCGCGCGCATCCACGTGCATGAGCGCGCGCTCGAGCGCACCCTCGAGCGTTTCGGGCCGCGCCTCGGATTGAGTCCGGAGCGCCTGCGGGAGCTGCGCAGCCTGCCGCCCCAGGAGCTGGCGCGCCAGCTGCGCCAGCACCTTGAATCCTGGCGCGGCGCGGACATGCCGCCGCGCCTGCGCGAGTTCCTGGACCGCCGCCAGCTCGGTTCCGAAGGCCTGTGGCTCGGCGAGCCGGCCCCGGGCCGGGGCCTGCCCCCCGGCGAGCGCCTGGGCCCCGAGGGCCCCCTCGAGCGCCCGGCGCCGCCCTACCAGCCGGCGATCGGCCGGCGCATCCTGGGCGCGCTCCAGCCGCGCTTGGAGGACTTCCTCGACGCGGCCGAGGCCGGGGGACGCCTGGCCCCCGAGGAGCTCGAGCGCCTGCAAAGGCAGCGGCTGCTGGAGGCCTTCCCGCGCCTCTCCGATGCTCCGGTGCTGCTGCGCCGCGACCTCGAACACACGCCGATCCCGCAGCTGCTGCTGCGCGCACGGGTCAGCCTCGACCTGCCCCGCGGACGCCAACCGGGCGCGCCGCGCGGTCCCCGCTGACGGGTTCTGAAGAAGACGACTCGGGCTGCGCCCGAGCCGCAATACCAACCTGTCAGCATGCCTTTGGGCCGGCATCCGCCGGCCGCAGAGGCTGGGGATCGGTGCGCAGCGCCGGTTCAGAAAGAGTCGGCGCCGGGGCGTCGCCCCCGGTCGTTCCGCGCTGTCCGCCGTCCGGCGAACGGGCTGCGTTCAGGAGCCCGCCCGATGCGGCTCCCGGCGGGTTCCCAAGCCCGGCTGGCTGGGCCGCGCGCCAAGGCTCCGCGCGACAAGGCTCCGCGCGACCAGGTTCCGCGCGACCAGGCTCCGCGCGACCCGGGATGCGGGCGCAGAGGCTGCGGGCGCACAGGAATTGGACGCGGCCACCGGAAATTCTTTCCGCTCGGCGCTGCTTGTCGTTGCCCCGCTGCGCTCCGCGGCCGGCGCGCGGCTCGGGTCGGGGCGCGACCGCGGTCGAAATCGCCGCGCGCCGTTCGGGGCGGCCGGCGCGCGCGGCTTTCGACCCTGTCGGCGGTTCGCGTGGGGACGGGGGCCGCCGATCGACACCATCGCCTTCCTTCCGTGGGTGCTCGAGCGGCGCCGGTCCGGCTGGACCGGCGCCGCTTCCTTGTGGGGCCCGGGCGGCGTCGGCCAGGCGCCGGCGGGCGCGCCCGCACGGGGTCCGGTCCGAGCGCGGCCCGGCGGGCGCGCCGCGCCGATCCGCCGGCCGGTTTCGGGCGCGGGCGGGCGCGGCCCGCTCCGCTAACGTGGGGCGCTCCGATGGGCGCCGCCGCTGATCTCGAACCGCCCGCCCCGCTCCCCGGCCCGGGCCCGCTGCGCTTGCCGAGCGCCAGCATCGAACAGGTGCTGGCCTGCGAGGCGCCGGTGCTGATCGACCTGCGCAGCCCCGGGGAGTTCGCGGAGGACCACCTGCCGGGCGCGCGCTCGCTGCCCCTGTTCGACGACCTCGAGCGCGCCCTGGTCGGGACGCTCTACAAGCAGCACAGCCCCGAAACCGCCTTCTCCGCGGGCTTCGAGCTGGCCCAGGGGCGCATCGCCGAACTGGTGGCGGCGATCGCTGGGGCGGCGGGTCGGACCCTGGACGCGGCCCAGGCGGTCGAGCGCATGCGCGCCCTGGGGGCCGGCGGGCAGCGCGCCCTCGAAGGCCGGCTCCAAACCGAGCGCCTCGAGCGCTTGCCGCCCGGATCCCTGGTGCTCAACTGCTGGCGCGGCGGCCTGCGCTCCCAAGCGGTGGTGGCCCTGCTGCACTGCCTGGGGCTGCCGGCGGTGCTGCTCGAGGGCGGCTATCGCTCCTGGCGCCAGCGGGTCAGCGCCCGGCTGGCGGCGGCGAGCTGGCCGCGGGCTTTTGTGTTGCGCGGCCTGACCGGCGTGGGCAAGACCCTGGTGCTGCGCGAGGTCGAGCGCCAGCGACCGGGCTCCAGCCTCGATCTCGAGGCCGTGGCCCGGCATCGCTCCTCGATCCTCGGCCGCGTGGGCCTCGAACCGGTCAGCCAGAAGGCGTTCGACGCGGGCCTGGCACTGCGTTTCGCGGCCGGTTTTCCCCACGGCAGGCAGGGGCCTTGGTTCGTGGTCGAAGGCGAATCGCGCAAGGTCGGCGCCGTGACCCAGCCGGAGTCCCTGTGGCGCGCCCTCGAGTCAGGCGTCGCCATCGAGCTGGTGGCGCCGACCGCCGTGCGCGTGCGCAACCTGTTGCAGGACTACCTGGAGCAGCCCGGCGCGCGCGCAGAGCTCGCCGAGCCGCTGCGCTTCATCGAGCAGCGCCTCGGGCGCCAGCGCCTGCGCGGCGGCTTGGTCGAACGGCTCGAAGATGGCCGCGAGGCCGAGCTGGTCGAGCTGCTGCTCGAGCACTATTACGACCCGCTCTATCGCCACAGCGAGGCCGGGCAGGTCTATCGCGCGCGCATCGACAGCAGCGATCCGGCGCGGGCCGCTCAGCAGGTCCTGGCCTTCGTCGAGGCTCACGCGGATGGGACGGCCGAGCTGGAGGCCAGCAGCGAGAGCAGCCGCCCCGCCGCCGCGAAGCCCGAGAGCAGGGCGCCCTCGACGCGGCCTCCGGCGTAGGCGTCGCCCGCCAGCGCCAGGCGGCGCTGCGGGTCGAGGGGGGCCAGGCTGCGGTTGCTGGCATCGGGCGGCGGCGGGCCCGCGGGGGCGGCGTAGCCCCAGCGGTGCGCGCTGCGCGAGAGCGGCGCGGGCAGCGCGCCGACGAGTTCCTCCAGGGCCGCCTGCAGGCGCTCGCCGGCGGCCTCGGGGTCGAGCGCCAGGTTCTCGGCCGACCAATCCGCCCGCGCGTGCAGCAGCACCCGCTCGCCGCGCCGACCGGGCTTGCTGCCGTTGGCGGCGATCCAGGCCAGGGGCCCCTGCTCCACGAAGGCGCCTTCGAATCCGGCCAGGGCGGCCGGACGCTCGGCGAACTCGAGCCAGGCGGCCCAGCAGGGTGTCATCGGCCGCGCGCGCGCCTCGGCCTCCAGGGGGCCGTGCCCGCCGAGCAGTTCGGCCGCCTGCGGCGCGGGCAGCGCCAACACCAGCGCTTCGAAGGGCCCCTGTTCGCGGCCTTCGCTATCGGTCAGAAACCAGGGCTCGGCGGGGCCGCCGCGCAGGCCCTGGATGCGCGTCTCGAGGCGCACGTCGAGGCCCGCGGCCAGATGGCGCGGCAGGGCGTTCATGTCGGGCACGCCGACGTAGCGCCGGTCGGTGCCGCCCGCGGGCTCGGAGGCGAGTTGGCCGCAGCGCCGCGAAAGCCGCACCAGTCTTCCCGACCAGGGCGCGACGACCCCCAGCTCGAGCCAGCTCTTCAGCCAGCGTTCGAGGCGCGCGTCGCGCACGGTGAAATACTGCGCGCCGTGGTCCAGCGTGTCGGCCCCGCGGCCCCGCGCCGCGCAGCGACCGCCCGCGCGGCGGCCCTTGTCGAACAGCACCACCCGGCGGCCGTGGTCGGCGAGCGTGCGCGCCGCCGCCAGGCCCGCCAGCCCGGCGCCGAGCACCGCGATCGGGCGCTGCGGCCCGAGCTCGGAGACGAGCCGCTGGCGCAGCGCGGCCGGATCGAGCCGCTGGGCGTGCTCGGAGGTCGGCCGGGGCCGCAGCAGGCCGCCGATCGGGCGCTCGGGCGGGAAGGGCCGGTCGAACTGTCCCAGGCACCACAGCAGGCCGCCGTAGGAGCTCGGATCGCGCCCGTCCAGGGCGTAGCGGTGGTTCAGGGCCACCAGCCGCGCCAGGGCCTCCTCGGCCGAGCGGCTCCAGCCCAGCAGCGCCTTGCCCCAGGTCATGCGCAGGTTGTTGTGCAGCTCGCCGCGGCTGAGCAGCGCGGACTGGGCCGCATCCCAGAGCGCATCGCCGCTCTGGCCGCGCTCGAGGCGCTCGTCGTCCAGATGCGGCCGCGGATCGCCGGCGTGGGCCGCCAGGGTCCGCCGCGCCCACTCGGGCAGGGCCTCGAGGCTGTCGACCGCGCGCGTGTGGAAGCAAAAGTTCCAGGCCAGCTCGCGCCAGATCAGCAGCTCGTCCAGGAACTTGTCGGCGCCGCGCCGTCCGCTCGCCGCCGCCTCGACGGCGATGCGCAGGGGCGAGACCATGCCGTAGTGCAGGTAGGGCGACAGGCGGCTGGTGCCATCGATGAGCGCGTCGTTGCGGCGCTCGGCGTAGCGGGCCAGCCCGCGCTCCAGGAAGGCGTGCCAGCGCGCATAGCCGGCCCGCGAGCCGCCGACCTGGCCCGGCACCGGCGCCACGGCGGCGTCGATCTCGGCCGCGGCGCACAGGTCCTCCAGGTCGCTGCGGGCGGGATCGATCGGCTCGAAGCCCAGCTCGCCCGCGAAGGGGGCGTGCCGCGGCGACTGCTCGAGCGTCCAGGGCACCAGGCGCTCGCGGCGCGCGCGCTCGCTGGCGCGGCGGAAATCGAAGGCGCGTTCGAAGCGCCGACCGAGCAGCCCCATCGGCAGCACGCAGGCCGTGTCCACCAGCCAGAGCGGATGCTTGAGAGCCAGGCGCTCGGCCCAGGTCGAGAGCGGCGCCAAGGGGAACTCCTCGCTGACGATCAGCGCCGCGCGCCCGGCCAGCTGGGCGAGCTGCTTCGCGCGATTCCCCGGGCGTTCGACGTGCAGGGCGTAGGCGATGCCGCGCGCGGCCAGCTCCGCGGCCAGATCGCGGGCGCCCTCCAGGATGAAGCGGTGGTGGCGCAGGTTGGCGAAGGCGGTGCGCTCGCTCAGGCCTTGGTAGACGAGCAGCGGCCGGTCGAGGGCCGCCGCGGCGGCCAGGCCGGCCTCCAGGGCCGGGTTCTCGTGTCCGCGCAGGGCCGTGCGCGCCCAATACAGCACGAACTCGCCCGCGCTCCGGGGGGCAGCCCCGCCCAGGGCGCGGGTGCGCTCACGCAGCAATCCGGGCAGTTCGAGGCCCGGGCCCGCCCCAGCGGGGTTGGACGCTTCCGCTCGTGAGTGCGCGCTGCGCATGGCCCCCTCTCGCACGCCCGGCGGGCCCCTGCAAGCCCCGGAGCGGAATCCCGGGCCGCGCCCCGTCGCCCCGGGGCGGGCGGGGGCGGGCGGGGGCGGTCCTGGGACCGCGCCGCGGGGCCCGGCTGCGGTGCCCGCCGGCGGCGCGGGGCCCGCGCGGTCCGCCTCAGGAATCCTGACCGACCAGCAGCACGTAGCCGTCGGGGTCCTCGACGCGCAGCTCGCCGGCGGGCATGTAGAAGCGCGGAACGATCGGGTAGACCCGGCCGGTCTTCAGCGCGGGGGTCGGCGGTGGGCCCCGCTGCGGGTCGAAGGGCGGGGCCTCGAACACCCCCGCGGCCAGCAGGCGCGAGCGCAGGGAGCGCAGGTCGTCGCTGTAGAGGTACAGCAGCACCGCCTGCTGCGCGGCGTCGACCGGGCCGCTGGCCTGGGCCAGGAACAGCTCGCTGGGCGCGCCGCCGAGGTGCGCCCAGACCAGGCGGCCGCGATCGCGGTGCTCCCCGCTCAGGCCCAGCCCCAGGTGGCCGTAGAAGCGGGCGCTGGCGGCCACGTCGGCCACGTGCAGCATGGCCACGGTCCGATGGACGGCGCCGGGTTCCTGGCGGGGCGTCGGGGCGTGCATGGCTCTAGGGTGGGGATGCGGGCGTAGGGAGGGAAGGACTGCAGCCGGTCCGCAGTCGGCGGGGCGGCCCACCGCGCCGCCCGCGCAGGCTAGCGGAGAGCTCCGACGCCGGATGCGCCGGATGGGCCCGCTCCCCGAAACAGCGCTTTGTCCTGGTTTTGATTGAGTCAGCGCGTGTCCGAAGTTTGCCGGACAGCACCGCCCTGGTTCGACCTGGATGCGCTTCGAAGCCGCATCTTGGCCCCGACCGCCGCGGCGCCGGCGCGCTCCCGTAGCCCGCCTGCGCGGAGCGGAGCGGTCCCGCGACGCTCGGGCAACGAACCTCCTGCGGGCGGCGCAAGCGGTCGCGTCGTTCGGGCGCGGCCCCAAGGGGTTGGGCCCTGAGCGCGGCACGCGCTCTGCTCGAAAACTGGCGCTCATGTAATCGAAACGTAAGCGCGCGGCGGTCGCAGGTTCGAGTCCCGCGGGTGGGCGGAGGTTGCGCTCCTGAGGGAGCTCGGCAAGATCGGCGCGGCGGCGCGCTCCGCGCCGCGCCCCCTCTCCCCCGGTCTCCTGCTCCACGCATGCAACCGATCCCTCCCGCGGGCGCCCGTGCCCGCTTCCACAGCCTGCTGCCCACCGGACTGCTGGCCCTGGCCCTGCTGGCCGGCGCCCCCGCGCTGCGCTCGGCGCACGGTCCCAACGATCGACAGGACGCCGGCGAGTGGCGCTACTACAACGGCGCCGACCACTACGCGGTCCAACTCGACGCCACGCGGCTGTCGGTGCGCTTCGCTCCCGGGATCGATGCCAGCGCGGCGCGCGCGCTGCTCGGGACCCACGCCGAGGTGGCCGGCGAGCGGCTGCCGGGGCTCGAGCTTTCCGAACAGGGCTGGGCCTACGTGGCGCTCAACCCCGGGCTCGGCGCGGGTGATGTGCTGCGCCTGCGCACGGCCCTCGAAAGCGACGCGCGCGTGGTTTTCGCCCAGCCCGCCGTGGTGCGCAGCGGCGAGCTCTTGGGCCTGACCAACCGGCTGCTGGTCTCGTTGGCCAAGGGCACCAGCCGTCAACAGCTGGAGGCACTGGCTGCGCCGGCGGGCCTGGCGATCGTCGAGGCCATCCCCTACGTGGAGGAGGGCTACCTGCTCGAGCTGCCGCGCGGTTCGCAGCGCACCGCCCTGGGCCTGTCCGCGGAGCTGATGGAAAGCGGCCTGTTCGATTGGTCGCTGCCCGAGTTCGTGCTGCAGCGCGTGCTGCGCTACACGCCCAACGATCCGACCTACCCGAGCCAGTGGCACCTCAACGCCACCGGGCAGGGCGGCTCCAAGGTCGACGCGGACGTGGATGCCCCGGAGGCCTGGAATGTGCAGCGCGGCAGCGCCAGCGTGGTCGTGGCGATCATCGACGGCGGCGTCGAGTACACGCACCAGGACCTGAGCGCCAACGCCGTGCCCGGCTTCGACTTCCTGGGGAACGACGCCACGCCGCTGCCCTCGGGCACCGGCGACAACCACGGCACCGCCTGCGCCGGCGTGGCCGTGGCGCGCCAGGACAACGGCGTGGGCCTGTCCGGCATCGCGCCGAACTGCAAGCTGATGCCGATCCGATTGGTCGGCGCCGGCATGACCAACACCATGGAGGGCAACGCCATCGCCTGGGCCAAGAACAACGGCGCGGCGATCCTGTCGAATTCCTGGGGGCCCCCGGACGGCACCGGAGCGAACTACCCCCTGCCGGCGAACGTGAAGGCGGCCATCGATGACGCCAACGCGACCGGGCGCGGCGGGTTGGGCTGCGTGATCTTCTGGGCCTCGGGCAACGGCAACGAGAGCGTCGAGCTGGACGGCTACGCCAAGTACAGCGGCGTGATCGCGGTGGGGGCCTCGACCGACCAGGACCGGCGCTCGCCCTACTCCGACTTCGGTCCCTCGCTGGATATCTGCGCGCCCTCGAACGGCGGCGTCACCAGCGGCATCTGGACCACCGACCGCACCGGGACCGCCGGGTACTCCTCGGGCAATTACACCTCGACCTTCGGCGGCACCAGCTCGGCCTGCCCGCTGGCGGCCGGGGTGGGCGCGCTGGTGATCAGCCAGAACCCGGCGCTCACCCGCGCCCAGGTCTACAACGTGCTGACCTCGACCGCGGACAAGATCGACACCGCGGGCGGCGGCTACGTCAACGGCTTCTCGAACCTGTACGGCTTCGGCAAGGTCAACGCCTTCGCGGCGGTCAATGCAGCCGGGACCGGCGGCGGTGGTGGTGGCGGCGGCGGCGGCAGCAGCGCGATCACGATCAATGCCACCGACGTGCCCAAAGCGATCCCGGACAACAACACCACGGGCGCCACCTCGACCCTGGCGGTCTCCGGTCTGACCGGGACCCTGACCGAGGTCGACGTCAGCGTCTCGATCGGTCACACCTACAAGGGCGACCTGACGGTGACGCTGATCCACCCGGACGGGACCGCGGTGATCCTGCACAACAAGACCGGCGGCAGCGCCGACAACGTGATCACCACCTTCGACACCCTGACCCTGCCGGCCCAGGCCCTCTCGGCCTTCAACAACAAGACTCCCAACGGCAGCTGGCGCCTGCGGGCCGTGGATTCGGCCAACCAAGACGTCGGCACCCTGACCGCTTGGGCCCTGATCCTCAAGACCGGCAGCGGCAGCAGCGGGCCGATCACATCCCTGGCGATCGCCAGCGACGTGCCCAAGGCGATCCCCGACAACAACGCCACCGGCGCGACCTCCCTGCTGCCGGTCGCCAACCTGGCCGGAGCCCTGGTCGATGTCAACGTTTCCGTGAACATCGGCCACACCTACAAGGGCGACCTGACGGTGACGCTGATCCACCCGGACGGGACCGCGGTGATCCTGCACAACAAGACCGGCGGCAGCGCCGACAACGTCAACACCACCTTCGACACGGTGACCGCGCCGGCCCAGCCCCTGACCGCCCTGAACGGCAAGAGCCCCAACGGCACCTGGCAGCTGCGCATGGTCGACTCCGCCAGCCAGGACGTGGGCTCGCTGCTGTCCTGGTCGCTGCAGCTCGTGCACCAGTGACCCGCTGAGCCGAGCCCGGCCCGGCCGGAGCTCGGAGGGCGCCCCGGCTCGGGCCAGGCCCGGGTCGGGCGGCCGGCCCGCCGGCCTGCCCTGGATCCGCCGGTCAACGGCCCCAGCGCTGGGGGCGTCGCCGCGGGCGGATCCGAGCCCCCGAGCTCCCAGCGGCCGGCCCCCCCTGGGGGGCTTTCTTGCGCCCCCTGGCCACCGCTGCGGTGTCCGGGGGGCGCTGCCATGGGGGGCGGCGCAGGCCGGTTGCGCCCCTGCCGGGCCAGCCGGGCGGCTGCGGGCCGCGCGCCGAGCGGACCTCCGGCTGCGGGCCGGCGGAAATGGGGCCCGGGACCGGCGTTTGTGGCTGGTGGCCGTCCCAGGCTTGGCCCATGACCGGGCGGGGGCTCGCCGGGGCGGCCTGCCCCGGCCGATCTCTGGCCGGATCTCTGGCCGGATCCCTGCCCGGCGACCCTTCCCCCCCCCGCACTGGCCAGAGCCCCCCAAAATGCCCATGGAGCACTACGACCTGATCTGCATCGGCAGCGGCCCCGCCGGCCAGCGCGCCGCCGTCCAGGCCGCCAAACTGCGCAAAAAGGTCGCCGTCGTCGAGAAGCGCCTGTGCTTCGGAGGAGTCTGCATCGAGACCGGCACGATCCCCTCCAAGACGTTCCGGGAGGCGGTGCTTTCCTTCGTGAGCCTCAAGGCCCACTCCCACAACCTGGGCTTCCAGTCCCAGCGCCGGCCGACCATGGGCCAGCTGGTGGCGCGCGTGGCCGAGGTGATCCAGCTGGAGCTCGAGGTGGTGCGCGATCAGCTGGGCCGCAACGACGTCGAGCTCCTGAACGGGCACGCCACGCTGCTCGACGCCAACACCGTGCGTATCGAAGCGGGCGACAAGCGCCGCGACGTGCGCGCCGACCAGATCCTGCTGGCGGTCGGCACCACGCCCTGCGACCCGCCCGGCATCGCCCCGGACGGCCGCACGATCATCACCTCGGATGGCGTGATGGGCCTGCCCAGCCTGCCGCGCACCATGACCGTGGTCGGCGGCGGTGTGATCGGCGTCGAGTATGCCTCGATGTTCGCCCAGCTGGGCGTGCAGGTGACCCTGGTCGACCGGCGCCCGCGGCCCCTCGAGCTGATGGACAGCGAGATCGTCGACGAGCTGGTGCACCAGATGCGCAACAACTTCGTCACCTTCCGGGGCGGCGAAGCGGTCGAGGCGATCGAGATCGTGCACGACGGCAACAAGAAGGGCGTGGTGCGCCTCGAATCCGGCAAGCACATCGTCAGCGACGTGGTGCTGTACTGCGCGGGCCGGCAGGCGGCCACGGCCGGTCTCGGCCTCGAGCAGGTCGGCATCCAGCCCGACGAGCGCGGGCGCGTGCAGGTCGACGCCAGTTTCCGCACCGCGGTGCCGAGCATCTTCGCGGCCGGCGACGTGATCGGCTTCCCGGCCCTGGCGGCCACCTCCAGCGAGCAGGGTCGCCTGGCGGCGTGCCACATGTTCGGGGTCGAAGCGCGGCCGATGAAGCAGCACTTCCCGATCGGCATCTACGCCATTCCGGAGATCTCCATGGTCGGTGCGACCGAGGAGACCCTGACCAAAAACCAGGTGCCCTACGAGACCGGGGTGGCGCGCTACCGCGAGATCGCCCGCGGCCAGATCCTCGGGGACGACTCGGGCCTGTTCAAGATGATCTTCCACCGCGACGACCGGCGCCTGCTGGGCGTGCATTGCATCGGTTCGGGCGCGACCGAGCTGGTGCACGTGGGCCAGGCCGTGCTGGCCCTCGGCGGAGGCCTCGACTACTTCCTCGAGACGGTGTTCAACTACCCGACCTTGGCCGAATGCTACAAGGTCGCGGCCTTCAACGCGGCCAACAAGCTGCGCAGCGCCAACGCCCTGCGCCAGATCTCGCGCACCGGCAGTTGAGGGGCGGTCCCGCGCAGCGGCGCGGCGGCGGCGAGCCCGGCTCGCTGCCGCCGCGCCCGCGTTTTCAGCGCTGCGGATCGATGAGGACGGCCTGTTCCGCGGAGTTGGCGCGGATCTCGGGCACGTACATGGCCTGGCCCACCGCCGGCAGGGCCTGGAACTCGCCGGGGGTCTCGGCGCGCAGGGTGTAGCGCAGCTCCCACAGGCCCGCGGGCAGCGCATCGATGAACAGCGCCACCTTGCGATCGCGCAGCTCGCGGTAGCAGAAGCGCTGCTCGCCGCTGTAGGCGTCGGCGGGGCGCAGCGGACCGTCGCCCGCTGCCAGGACCGGCAAGGCTGGCAGGGCGCCGAAGCGATAGTCCTGCTCCCGGCGGCTGAGCCGCGCGGCGTACAGGCTGCCGCCGCTCTCCAGCTCGGTGGCCTCCAGGCCGGCCGGCTTGAGGTCCTCGACCAGCAGGTATTCGAGGTCGGCCTTGGGCTCCAGCAGCAGCACCACTTCGACGCGGTCGCCGCTGGCCAGGCGTTCGCCGGGCGCGAGCGGCCGGCGTTCGAACAGGCGCCCGGCCAGCAGCGTCTCCTTTGGCACCAGTCGGAAGTACTGGCGCTCGACGAACAGCTCGTTGGCGGCCGGTCGCAGGGGCTGCTCCAGGGAGAAGCAGCGCACACCGCTGGCCCAGTGCAGCGGGCCCTCGCCGTGGGTGCGCACCAGTTCGAGGCCATGGCGGCCGCTGTCCAGCCCGTCGACGCGCACCCGGCGCACGGCGGCGAGCACGTCAGCGCCCGGTTCCACGCGGCACAGCTCCCGGCCGTCCAGGGCGAGCGTGTAGCCCACGCCGGCCGCGCGGGGCGCGCTGGTTTCGAGGCGTCGGCACAGGGCCAGCACGGCGATGGCCGTCTCGCGCGTCGAGCGCCACTGCCCGGCGCGGCGGTTGTGCACCAGCCATTCGAGGGCCGGGTCGAGCAGCTCGTGCTCGGGCGCCAGCTCCGCCAGCACCATCAGGGTGAAGCCGGTGGCTTCCACGGCCGCGTCGGCCCAGCGCCAGCACAGGCCCGGCTGGCCCCAGTGCACGCGCGGGCGCGCGCCGGTCGAGCCCAGCCCCTGGCGCTGGCCGAGGCGGCCGCTGCCCGGATCCTCGTCGCGGCGCGCGCCGTTCGAGAGATTGTCGAGCAGGATGCGCTGCTCCTCGTCCGCGCCCAGGTGGTGCGCAGCGCGCAGCAGGAACGCGCGCGCCGACGCGCCGACCTGGCCGCGCGCCGCGTAGAGCGAGCGGAAGCAGCGCTGGAATTCGGCGCTCGGCGCGCGCTCCAGGGCGCGCTCGAGCTCCACCAGCGCGAACAGCAGCCAAGCGCCCAGGTCGGGCTGGGCCTCGGCTTCGACCAGCCGCCGGGTCAGGTGATCCGCGGCCCGTTCGAGGGCCGCCGTGGGCACGTCCAGGCCGGCCTGCCGCGCCAGGCACAGGCTCCAGCCCGCGTAGGCGCTCATCCAGCGGTCCTCCGGCCCGCCCGGCCACCAGGACCACCCGCCCTCGGGCGACTGCCAGGCGAGCACCTTGCCCAGGCCTTCCTCCGCGGCGCGCTGCCAGGCCCCGAAGTCCTCCCGTCCGAGGGGCTGGGTCTTGGCCGCGAAGGCGCGCTCGATTCCGCCGAAGCTGGCGCTGGCGACCTGCTCGGCGCTGAGCCCGAGTCGCTGCAGAGCGCCGATGGCCACCGCGGTGGGCACGAAGCGCGAGAGCGTCTGCTCCAGGCAGCCGTAGGGGAAATGGGTCAGGTAGGGCAGCGCGTCGAGGGCCGCCAGGGCCGGCTCGGGCGTGATCAGGACTTCGATCGAGCCGCTGCCCGGGCGCGCGGCGGGGATCTCGAGGTCGAGCGTCAAGCGCTCGCCGTCCAGGCGCCCGGCCTGGGCCAGCAGTTGGTCGAGGCCGCGCTCCTCGATCGGCAGGCGGCGTTCGAGCGCGTCGCTGGCGTCCTGACCTTGCGCGCGCAGGGTCAGGCGTGCTTCCCCGGGCCGTTCCGCGACGAGCGCGAAATCGACGCGCCGCGTCTCGCCCGGCGCCAGCTCGAGGCGGCTCGCCAGCGGGCCCGGGCCGGCCGGCTCGAGGCCCTCGAGCGCCAGGGACAGCTCGATGCTCTGGACCTGCTCGCCGCTGTTGGTGACCAGGCCTCCGACCGTGAAGCGATCGCCGACCACGGCGAAGCGCGGCAGGGCCAGGCGCGCCACGATCGGCAGGCTGGTGCGCGCCGGCGCCGCGCGCAGGTCGCCGAAGTCGGCGCCGCGCGTGGCCGCCCCGACCGACAGGTTCCAGCGCGTGGTCGCCTCGCTGAAGGGCACTTCGAGCAGCGCGCGACCCTGGGCGTCGGTCTCGAGCGCCGCGATCCACAGGGCGGTTTCGCGGAAGTCGCTGCGCACCACGACGCTGCCGCCGCCGCCCCCCGCCCCGGGCTCCGCGCGGTCCGCCAGGGCGTTCTCCGCGGGCGTGGCCGTCGGCGGCGCACCGGGAGCGGCCTGGGCCAGGCGCCCGAAGGCCTTGCCGGCACGCCGCCCGGGCCTTCCTTCTTCCAGGTAGCCCAGGGCCTCCAGGCTGCGCACGACGGCCGCCTCATCGCCCGGCGCCGGCTCCTCGGCCTGCGGCTCCGCGAACGGGCGCTGCTCGAGGCTGGCGCTGCCGCTGGCCAGCAGCGCGCGCGGATGCGCGTAGAAGAAGGTGCGCGGGTCCGGCCGCTGCTCGGATGCGATCGCCGCCACGGCGGCGTCGTAGACGGCCACCGAGAGCTCGCCCTGGACCGGCTTTCCGTCCCGATCGGTCAGCAGCAGTTCGAGCTGGCCGCGCTCGCCGGGGCGGTAGACCTCGCGGTCGAAGCGCTGGGAAAGGTTCAGGAAGTGGCGCGCCGGGGCCACCACCAGCTCGGCGGCGGCGCGCTGCACGCGCCCGCCGCGCACGCTGACCGCGCGGGCGAAGACGTTGGGCACGTGGCGCGCGTCGAGGGGCAGGCGCACGAGCTGCGCCGTGCCGCCGTGCAGCACGCGCGCCTCGATCAGCCGCTCGGCCGCCAGGCTGAACAGCACGTGCCGGTCGCTGCTGTCGCTGAGCACCAAGAGCGCAGCCTCGTCGCCTTCGGCGAGGCTCGCGGCGTCGAACACGATCGAGAGGCCCTGCTCGGGCAGGTCCAGGCTGCGCGTGCGCTCGTCGGCGGCATACAGCCAGGTCTCGGCGCTGACCGGGCCGCTCTGGGGATCGTCGGAGCTCCAGCGCACCACGTAGCTGCCGGTCGCCGGCAGCTGGGGCAGCCATTCGCCGCGCCCGTTCCCATCCAGGTTCAGGTCGATGCCCAGCAGCTCTTCGAACGCGTAGCGGCGCTCCAGCGGCATGCAGCCGGGCGGCAGCTCGCCGCTCGGTGTGCGCAGGGCGCTCAGCTCGGCCCCGCTGCGGACGACGCCAGCCGGATCGCGCCAGACTTCGACCCAGCGCGCGCGGGAGAGGGTCAAGCGCCCGGAGACCGCGGCGGGCTGGCCGTTGGCGTCCTCGGCGCGCACCTGCACGCGCGCCGTTTGACCCGGCCGCACCACGGAGCGCTCGCTGTGCAGCACCACCGCGTAGGCCTGGCGGCGCACGCGCACGCTGCCGCTGCCGCTGACCTCGCGCCGCGCCGCGTCGGTGACCCGCGCTTCGATGCGGTACTCCCACTCCTGCCCGTCGTCGGCCGGCGTCTCGAAGCTGAGCTTTCCGCGGCCCTCGCCGTCGAGCACCAGGCTGCGGCGCAGCACCTCCTCCTCCGCTCGCCAGCCCCAGCCATCCCATTCCCAGGGGGAGCGCAGACCCGCTGCAAACCAGCCCCAGCGCGGCTCCGGCAGCAGGCCGACGCCGAGGGGCTTGCGCCGCACGATCACCTCGGCCGCGCCGCCGCCGACCGCGGCGCCGAAGTAGGTGCGCGCTTCGATCTCGGCCTCGACCGTATCGCCGAGCACGTGCACCTTGGGCCGCCCGGGCTCGCGCTCGGCCACGCGGACCTGCACCTCGAATTCGGGCAATTTGTATTCTTCGAGGCGCAGCAACGGGGCGGCGCCGATCCAGGCGCCCGCCGGATCCTGGAATTGCACCTGATAGGCGCCCAGGGCCCAGGCGGAGCCCAGCTCGAGGCTGCCGTGGGCGCTGCCGAAGGCGGACAGCCGGATGCGCTCCTCGCGCAGGAGCTCGCCGCGCGGGTCCATGAAGCGCGCCACCAGCTCCTGCCCGGCGGGGGTTTCATAGGCCAGGCCCAGGTGCCGGCGCGCGGTCAGCTTCCAGTGGGCCGTCTGGCCGGGCCGGTAAGCGGGCCGATCGGTGGTCAACAAGAGGCGCCAACCCTGCTCCGGTTGGAAGCCGGAGGCGTCGATCGTGAGCAGGGCCTGGCCCGCCCCGCGCCCGGCGGCGAGCAGCGTGCGCGTGTATTCCGCGGACAGGTCTTCGAGCGCGAAGCGCGCCAGCCCCTGTGCGTCGCTCTGGGCCTCCACGACGCGCCAGCGCGCACCCGAGCCGGAGCCGCTCGCGATCCAGGCCTTGACCGGCAGTCCAGCGCGCGGCGCGCCGTCGTCCGCGCCCACGACCCAAGCGATCAGCTCGCCCGGGGCCTGCTCCGCCACCAGGGCCAGATCGGTGATCAGCAGCAGGCAGCGGCTGCGTTTCCCGGCCGCGCGCAGCTCCAGGGCGTAGGCGCCCGCGGGCGGCGCCTTCGGCAGCCACTCGGCCAGCGAGAAGCGGCGCTGCTGGCGCTCGTGGGGCCGGCCCGGCGGCAGCTCCACGCGGAAGCTGGCCAGCTCCTCCCGGCTGTCGAGCGCCACGGACGCGAGCCACCCGTCGGGGCTTTGATCGGCGCGGCGCAGCTCCGGATCGCGGGTCAGCTCGAGCGGCACCAGGCGGCCTTCGATCTGGGTCAGGTTGCGCCAGCCGAGCTGGACCTCGAGGGGCTGGGCCGCTCGGAAGCTGCCGGGGGCCGACACCTCGAGCTCCTCCGCGAGCAGCGCCGCGAGCCGCTCGGACACGAAGGGACGGTGGGCGCTTTGCCCCTCCGGGAAGCGCTCCAGGAAACGGCGGTAGAGCGCCACGGCGCGGGCCAGATCGGGGCGGCGCTGCGCCGGGCCCAGGCCCTCCTGCACCCAGGGCCCGACCTGCTCGCACCAGCTCGCTTCGAGGCGCAGGGCCGCATCGGCCAGCCCTCCTGCCGCCCCCAGGGCCTCGACCTCGGCCAACAGCGCCAGCCCGCGGCGCTCGGCGTTGCGGCTCGCGCCCGGGCCCAGCAGGTCCCGGGCCAGCACCAGGGCGAAGAAGGCGCGCTGGCGCGGTTCCCGGGCGATCGACAGGGCCTGCTCCAGGCGTTCGATCGGCAGCGGATTGCCGTGCTGGCCCGCGTTCAAGGGTTCGCGGTCCCAGGGCGCCAGCCCCATGCGCTCGAGCAGACCGAGCCAACGCGCGCGGGCCAGCTCCAGGTCGGTGGAGCGCGCCCACCAGTCCAAGGCGCGCTGGTAGAAGGCGTTCGAATGTCCGCGCCAGCCCTGCCCGCCGAGCCAGTGGAAGTCGCCCAGGGCCTCCTCTGTTTCGGCCCACAGGCGGTCCTGCTGCTCGGGGCGCTCGACGCCGAGCTGCAGGGCCTCCAGCGCCCGGCCCACCGCTTCCAGTTCGCTCCCATCCGCGGCGCCGCCGGCGGCCAGGTGGCGCCAGCGCGCATCCAGCTCGCGCAGCCGGGCCCAGCGCGCTGGCTGACCGTCCGCGGGCAGGCTGGCGAGCAGGGCCGCGTAGGCCTCCGCCGCGCGGGCGAAGGAGCCCTCCGCGTAGAGCCGGTCGGCGGCGGCCGTCTCCGGCGTGAAGGGGTCGGTGCCGGCGGGCGCCTGTTGGGCGCGGGCGTGGCTCAGCAGGGCGAGCATCCAGAAGACCAGGATCCAGGGTTTCATGGCGGGTTGGGCGCGGGCCGGGGAGGGCGATTGTGGCCCTCGGAGGGGCGCGGCGTGCCTGCCGACGCTCCGGGCGCGGGAAGGCCAACGCCGCGGGAGCCTTGCGTGTTGGTGCCAAGGGCCGGCGCGGTGCCGCCCGGGGGGTCCCTGGGAAGACTGGCGCCGACGCGACGTCCCTGCGCCGATCCCGACCTCGACCTCGATGAAGATTTCCCCGCTGTTGCTGCTGCCCTTGCTTGGGCTGGCGCTGGGCTTCGGCCTCGCCTGGCTCCTGGACCCCGGTCCCAGCGGGGCCCTGGCGCCGGAGCCCGGCTCCGGGTCGGCGCGCGCCCCTGCCGAGCGTGGCGGCGGGGGAGCGCCGCTGCCCGACGCCGCGCCCGGGGCCGGCCCGGGGGACCCCGCTGCGGACCCGGGTCGGTCCGGCCAGGCGGACGACCGAGCGGCCGCGGTCGAGGCCGGCCCGGATTCCGGCGCGTCGGGTCGGGGCCTCGCGCCCGTCGCACGGGAGCTCCCAGCCGGGCCGCTGCAGCGCGGTTTCGTCGCCGACCGGGACAACGGCCGCCCGATCGCGGCCGAGCTGCGCTTGGTGCTGGCCGGGGATCAAGGCGAGCGCCGCGCGTCGGCGCCGGAGAGCGGCGAGTTTGAAATCCCCTGGCCGGAGGGGCTGCGCGGCGACCTGTGGGCCGAGGCGCCGGGCTTCGTCGCTCGGTGTTGGCCGGACCTCGGGCATCTGCCCCACAGCGGGCTGTGGCTCGACCCCTTCGGCAGCCTCGAGGTGCGCTGGCTCGATTTCGGACGCCGGGGCGAAGAGCTGCGGATCGAACTCTGGCGCCTGGACGAGCGCGCCCTGGCCGGGACCCCGTGCCGATCCGTGCGCGTGCCGGCCGACCAGCCAGCGCTGTTCAGGGACCTGGAGCCGGGCGTCTACCTGGTATCCGCGTCCGGCCCCCTGGGCGAAGCGCCCGGGCCGAGCTTTCCGCCGCTGGCCCTGCGCTCGGGGGTGCGCATCGAACCGCGCGGGGAGACGCGCCTCGAATTGGGAGCCCCCCAGGGGCTGCGGCCGAGCTTCGAGATCGAAGCGCCGCCGACGCCCGATCTGGCGGCTTGGCTCGAACTCTGGCCCCTGCTCCAGGGGCCCGCGGCGAGCCTGGCGCGCGCGCCGCTGATCCTGCCGCTCGTCGAGTCCGGCAACACCGCCCGCGGGCGCATCTTCGCGGGCGCCTGGCCCACGGACCTGCCCGCGCGCTTCGCGGCCGTGGCCTGCACCTCGACCGGCCAGCGGCGGGTGTTCCTGCCGCGTCCCGATACGCGCGGCCAGGTGCCGCCCGAGATTCTGCCGCCCCTGGCGCGGCTGCGGCTCGACATCCGCGACCCCCTCGGCAGACCGCTCGCGGGGGCGCGGGTGGGCATCGTGCCGGTCGAGCGCGCCGGCGACCTCGGCCCCTGGTTGGTGCCCGATCAGGATCGGCTGCAGGCCCAGCTGGAGCCAGCGCCGCTGCGCGGGTCGATCGTGCTCCGCAGCGACGCCGGCGGCCGCGTGCTGGCCGAGGTCCCCTCCGGGATGCAGCTGTTGCTGGCGGTCTGGCCGGCGGAGTACGAGCAGGCCCTGGCCGGGTCGCTCGGTCCCGAAGCGATCAGCGCCGCCGAGCTCGTGCTGCTCGAACCGATCGCCCCGGAGGCCTGGCGCGAAATCGAGCTCGAACTGCGCCCGGGCGAGCCCCTGGACATCTTGGCCCTGGATGCCGACGGAGCGCCGGCCGCCGGGGCGCTGCTCGAGCTGTATCGACTGCCGCGCAGGTCCGCTGACCTGCGCTTCGACGCTCATCCGCTCGGCCCGCTCGCCGCGCTGCTGCCCGAGCCGCCGACCGCGGAGCAGCAGCCGGCGGCTTCGGAAGCGCCCGCGATCTGCGAGCTTGGCGCACAGATCCTGCCCCCGCTGCGGCTCGAACTCGACGCCGAGGGGCGCGCCTTCGTCGATTCTGCGGCACCGGGGCAGCTGTGGCTGCGTGCGACGCTGCCCGGGCACCAGGCGCTGTCGCTGGTGTTGCCGGGCCTCGACGACCGCCGCGAGCAGCGACCTCAGCGGCTGCGGCTCGATTTCGAGCGCGCCGCCGAGATCGAAGGGCAGGTGGTCGATGAACTCGGCGCCGGCGTCGAGGGGGCGCGCGTCGAATGGCGCGACCTGACGGGCATCACCGAGGTGCGCTGCGGACCCTCCGGGCGCTTCCGACTGACCGGGCTCCGGCCCGAGCGGGGATGGCTGCGGGCCAAGGCCTTGGGACACACCGCGGGGCTGCTGGCGACCCGGGACTGGACCGCAGGGCAGGGGGGCCGCGCGCGGCTGGTGCTCGAGCGCAGCCCGTGGCCGCGCTTCGGTTCGCTGCGCGCGAGCCTGCGCACCCTGGGCACGACCGCGCCGCCCCTGCCGGCGCGCTGCGAGGGCGCCGGCCCCTTCGCGACCGTTTCGGCCGAGGGCTCGGAGCACGTGGTCTCCGGCATCGACCTGGAGGCCAAGCGAGTGCGCTTCGCCGCGCCCTGGCACCTGCCCGCCAAGGTTCCCGAGGATCGCCTCGGCATCGAAGCCGAACTGCACCTCGATGCGCTGCCGCTCGAGCCGCTGATGCGCCTGACCCTCTCGACCCCGGATGCCGCTTGGCTCGAGCGCCTGCGCCTCGAGGAGCTGTCGGACTCCGAGGCGGAGCTGTGGCGCGAGCGCCTGGCGCGCGGCGAATCGAGTCCGCAGGATCCCGAGGCCGAGCAGGAGGGCGAGTCCGATCTCCAGGATGCGCAGGGGATCGGGCCGGGCCCGGACCCGGCGACGGCCAGCGAGACCCCGGGGCAACTCGAGGCCTTGGGCTCGCGGGGAACGGTGTTCGTGCGCCGCCGGCCCTACCTGCTGACCCTCGGCACCCTGCCCGCGCCGCTGTTGCTCTCCCTGGATCGGCTGGCCACGCGCTACAGCCTGCCCCCGGGACTCGAGCTGCTGATCCAGCCCTGAGGTCGCCCGCGCGGATCCGCGGCGCCTTCCAGGCCGGGGGTCGCCGCGGCCCGGGAGGGCGCTTCCCGGAGCGCGCCGATCCTGCGCCCGGATGCCGGAGCGCGGCCGCGGCCCGGGCCCGGCGCTGCCCGGGCCCGGCGCTGCCCGGGCCCGGCGCTGCCCGGG
>ERZ1066133.106-NODE-106-length-45821-cov-10.659922_pt1 | contig 45821 bp, 49 predicted proteins | sample MGYA00382780_ERZ1066133 | MGnify/ENA primary metagenome ERZ1066133 (study PRJEB33369, sample SAMEA5778363) | biofilm metagenome | biome: Industrial cooling water; feature: Water cooling tower basin; material: Biofilm | place: United Arab Emirates | collected... | reverse complement strand
TCTCTCCGAAGGTCTGGAAAAACTTTTTTTATTGACAAGAAACTTATTATTGAATATGATAGGTTTAATAACTTCTTTTTATAGGGAGACCTACAAGATATATCTATTCTTCTAAGAAAACTAGTAACAAACAAAAATTATATTTTTCATTGAAGAAGTACAGATAATTTTTTAATGTTCTATCCCTTAAAATTTGAAACCAATTTTCAAGACGCTCTATTACATATAAATAAAACGAAAATATTATGCCAAAATTAAAAACGCGTAAAGCTGCGGCAAAAAGATATAAAATTACTGGAAATGATAATTTTTTACGTCGTCATGCTTTTAAAGGACATTTATTAATGCACAAATCAAATAAACAAAAACGTAAATTATCTCAAGTTCTTTGTGTCAAAAAAAGCGATGTAAAGGCTATTAAATTAATGTTACCTTATTAATTAACTTAATTAACAATTCAATAAAAAAAAAATGGTTAGAGTCAAACGTGGAAATGTAGCACGAAAACGTCGTAAAAAGATTTTGTCATTAGCAAGCGGATATCGAGGTGCTCACTCAATTTTATTCCGAGTGGCTAATCAACAAGTTATGAAAGCTTTAAGATATTCTTATATTGGACGAAAACAAAAAAAACGAATTTTTAGAAGAATTTGGATTAGTAGAATTAATGCTACTTCTCGATTAAATGGTCTTTCATACAGTCAATTAATTAATAAATTTAAAAAATCAAATATTGATTTAAATCGAAAAATGTTATCACAAATTGCGATTTTAGATAGTTCAACATTTCAATCATTAATTGAAACTACTAATTAAAAACTTTCTCTAATTTAAATTAGACATTCTACTTAAGACTGATTTAAATTAGAGATTTTGACTCACTGTTAGAAAGAATGAATACTGATAATGACTTAGAAAAACTACTCCAAAACTTACCTTTTTTTATTCAACAATATCTTCATCAACATCCCTATAAAAATGAATTAATTGAAATAGTATTAGATTTAGGTCGTCGACCGGAAGCTCGATTTAGTCATGGACCAGAATATTTATCCCAAAAAATTATCTCATGGCAAGATCTTGACTATATTACGCAGCGACTAAGTAAATTTAGTAGTGAAAACCGTGCTGGTATTGAACGAACTCTGCATCGAATTAGCTGTATTCGAAATCGTCAATTTTTAATTAATGGCTTAACGTGTAGAGTTGGGCGTGCAGTATTTGGAACTATATCCGTAATTCGAGATTTATTAGAATCTGAGAAATCAATTTTAATTTTAGGACGCCCTGGAGTTGGAAAAACTACAATTATCCGTGAGATTGGTCGTGTTTTGGCTGATGAAATGGAAAAACGAGTAATTATTATTGATACTTCGAATGAAATTGCAGGTGATAGTGATATTCCTCATTTTGGAATTGGTCGAGCAAGACGAATGCAAGTTTCACAAACAGAATTCCAACATCAAGTAATGATCGAAGCTGTTGAAAACCACATGCCTCAAGTGATTATTATTGATGAAATTGGGACAGATTTAGAAGTATTAGCGGCAAGAACAATTGCGGAAAAAGGTGTTAAACTTGTTGGAACAACGCATGGAAATTGCTTAGAGAACTTAATTAAAAATCCTTCACTAGCAGAATTAATTGGCGGAATTAAATATGTTACCTTAAGTGATGAAGAAGCAAAACGTCGTGGAACTCAAAAAAGTATTTTAGAACGCAAAGCTTACCCAACATTTGAACTTGTTATTGAAATTAATAACTCAAATTCTTGGACAATTCATGAGGATGTAGCATATTCCGTAGATTTATTCCTTCGAAATAATTCTGGAAAAGAACAAATTCGCCAAATTTTGTTACCTGAGAAAGTTCAAATAAAATGTCAAAATTATTACCCTTATTCTAGTTTTCTATTAAAGAGTATAAAAACTTCCAGTCAAAATCTAATTCCTTCCGAAAGAATTTGGACGGAAATTAATGAATTTAATCGAAAATATTCAGGAAAGCTAACTTCAAAAAATTTAATTATTTATGCTTATTCCATTTCTAATAATTTTATCAAAGAAGCGATGGACAAAGTAAATATTCGTTTTGTTTTAACAACTGATATTAAAAAAGCCAGTTTAATTATTGGGTTAAAGAAGCATTTAATAACTAATTTAAAATTAAAAAAACTTGCCCAACAGAAGAATATTCCGATTTATTCTTTAAATCAATTAAGTATTTATCAATTTATGAAAGTACTCCAAAACTTTTCGTAATTGCTTCACTAAAATTATCATTAGAGTTTTGATTAGTTGAAACAAAGGAAACTAAACTTTAACTTTAGAGAAATCTGAAGTTACTTCTTATGCTAGCTTCTGAGATAAGATTACTTGCTTTAGGGGCTACTGACTAGAAGTTTTAATTTCTTCATACTTAGTCGTCATTAAGACAGTATTTAAGGTGAGAATTATTCGTTCTCCAAAGTTTTTTAGTTTATGCTAAGCTATCCTCATCGTAGGTAGTAATAGAGAAGTTTCAAATATTTTGATGTTGTCTTTTAAGACATTGACTTCATTTTGATAATTTTTACCCTCCTCTTTCAAATACTAATTTGACAATATCTGTTTTTTGGCTTTGTCGAATCATTTCTTTTAGTCGTTTCCAAAAGAAGCGAGCGAAATTTGTCTTTAACATCATAATCTTTTCCTCTTCTTCCATTTCTAAAATTTCTACAAACTATAAAAGAAATCCTCGTAATAATCCAAAGCTTGCGTTGTTTTCGATTCAATTCATCTAGAATTTGAAGTTGGTTATAACAAAAACTCATAATACCTTCAGAAATACCCAATTCAACTAAAAATAAGTAATAGGTGAAATAAATGTGAAAGTAATGATAATTCAATAGATCCTTTTGTTCCAACACTCTAAAAAAAGTATCGAAACTTGAAATTTTTTTAATTTTCAGAAAAAGGATCGAATTTTCGATTTCCATAAGTGAAAACATTAGAGATTTTTAAACAGAAAATAATAATCGTCGTTGATTTTGCATTAGCGATTGACTCAATCTCGCGATCGAAATTTTGCTCCGATAAACTTGGAAGATGAGATAGAGAAACGAATTTATTCCTTTCCTTAATTTCGGAAAATATTTATGTCTTTTTGGCACGTGATCAAACAAAGAAATATTTTTTGAAAAAACCAGAATTATGAGAGAATGTTAATTTCTATTATTCCAACATACTTTTCATTTAATTTTTTTTCAGTTAACTTGCATTGAACAAATTAATTATGAAAAAATTTTGTTGAGATTAAATTTGTTGAAAATTGAGAAATCCAAAATTTTTCTTTTAAATTCATAGTATTTGTTTATTAAAATTTAATTAAATAAGTTTTCTACTTTTTTTCAAGAATGTGAATCATTTTTAGATCATTCATTTGAATCAATGATCTAAAAATAGTTTAATTATTTTCCAGATTCAACTTCAACTAATTCATCTAATGCAAAATTATTCGTATTTGTACCACTATAATTTACATTTTCAAATCGAACTACAACTGGATAGCGAATTCCACTTTGGTCGACAGTTGCAACAGTTCCAGTTTGATTAAACCAGTATGACTCCTTTCTAAGAATTTTAACAACAGAACCTCTACTTACCATAATTTTTTAAACTATAAAAAGCTAATTAATAATATATATTTTAATTGAAAATCATAACTTTTAACAATAAAATTTTAAAGATAGTTGGGTTGAAAGAAGAAACTGTGTTATTATAATATCGAGAATAAATTTATATATTAATTAATTAAAAAACACATGGATCGTAATACAATAAAAAAAATCCTTATAGGATTATTAATTTTTGCATGTATCTTTATTGGGATTCGAATGTCAAATTTGACAGAAATGATTGATAGTACTAACAAATCAACAACAGAAGTTACTACAAATTCTAGTAGTTCAAGAATGACTTATGGACGATTTTTAGAATATTTAGAATTAGGGTGGATTAAACAAGTTGATTTATATGATAATAGCCGAAATGCAATGGTCTTAGCTTCTAGCCCAGAGTTAGGAAACCGTCCACAATCAATTCGTGTTGAAATTCCTGTCGGAGCTTCTCAACTGATTCAAAAATTAAAAGAATACAACATTGATTTTGATGCTCATCCAATGCCACGTAAAAGTTTATTTGTAACAATTGCAAGTAATTTAATTTTACCATTAATTTTTATTGGAGGTTTAATCTTCTTTTTCCAGAATTCAGAGAATTTTTCACAAAATTCAGGATCATCTCCAATGAATTTAGGAAAATCACCAGCTCGATTTGATCAAAGACCGGATACTGGAATTTCTTTTGATGATATTGCTGGAATTGATGAAGCAAAAGCAGAATTTGAAGAAATTGTTTCATTCTTAAAAGAACCAGAACGATATACTTTAGTAGGTGCAAAAATTCCAAAAGGTGTCTTATTAGTAGGCCCTCCAGGAACGGGTAAAACTCTACTAGCAAAAGCAATTGCAAATGAAGCTAGTGTACCATTTTATAGTGTAGCTGGGTCAGAATTCGTTGAAATGTTTATTGGGATTGGAGCAGCTCGAATTCGTGATTTATTTAAAAAAGCTTCAGAAAATACACCTTGTATTGTTTTTATTGATGAAATTGATGCTGTTGGTCGTGAACGTGGAGCTGGAATAGGAGGTGGAAATGACGAACGTGAGCAAACTTTAAACCAACTATTAACTGAAATGGATGGTTTCAAAGAAAATAAAGGAGTTATTGTTGTTGGTGCAACAAACCGTGTTGATATTTTAGATGCAGCATTATTAAGACCAGGGCGTTTTGACCGACAAATTACTGTTGGATTACCTGATCGTTTAGGTAGATTAGCGATTTTAAAAGTTCATGCCCGAAATAAACCACTAAGCTCAGATGTATCATTAGTTCAATTAGCTAATCGAACACCAGGATTTTCAGGTGCAGATTTAGCAAATTTATTAAATGAATCTGCCATTTTAGCAACACGTTATAAAAAAACAACGATTACTAAAAATGAAGTTAATGAAGCTGCAGATCGAATCATTGGCGGTATTGCAGGATCAGCAATGGAAGACACAAAAAATAAAAAACTAATTGCCTACCATGAAGTCGGTCATGCGATCGTAGGTTCATTGTTAGAAAATCATGATGACGTGGAAAAAGTAACTTTAATTCCTCGTGGTGGAGCTAAAGGATTAACTTGGTTTGCGCCAGAAGAAGATCAAATGTTAGTTTCGCGCTCTCAGCTATTAGCTCGAATTATAACAACACTTGGTGGTCGAGTAGCTGAAAAAGTTGTTTTTGGGGATCCAGAAATTACAACAGGTGCAAGTAATGATTTACAACAAGTTACAAATATTGCCCGTCAAATGGTTACTCGTTATGGTATGTCAAGCATTGGTCCAATTGCTCTTGAAGATAATAATAATGAGCAGATTTTTATGGGTGGAAATGAAGACGCAATCAGCGATCGTATTGATGCCGAAGTATGTAAAATTGTGAATCATTGTGAACAAGTTGCAACGAAAATTGTTCTAGATAATCGTGTTATTATTGACTTAATCGTTGAAAAGTTATTAGATGCCGAAACTCTTACAGGCGATGAATTCAGAAGTTTATTAAATCAATATACGATTCCACCAATAAAAAAATAAAAAAAAAAACATTTATTTAAACTTTATTCTTATTACATTTGTAATAAGAATAAAGAAAGACCTATTTTTTATTAGTTTTTAACAAATAAGGCTTTAGATTCAGCAATTGCCTCTTTTAATAATGATTCTGCTTCATCTGTAAATTGATTTGTTGATGAAACAATCTCTGTATATTGTTTTTTTGATGATTCAATATATGAAAGTAAACTTGCACAATATTTTTTTACATCAGCAACAGGTAAATCATCTAAGAAACCATTAATACCTGTGAAAATTAAAGCTACTTGTTGTGCCACAGATAAAGGTGAGTTTTGTGGTTGTTTTAAAACTTCACGTAAACGTGTTCCACGTGCTAATTGTTTTTGTGTTGCTTCATCTAAATCTGAAGCAAATTGAGAGAACGCTTCTAATTCAGCGAATTGAGCTAATTCTAATTTTAATTTACCAGCAACTTTTTTCATTGCTTTTGTTTGAGCTGCAGAACCTACACGTGATACTGAAATACCAACGTTGATTGCTGGACGAATCCCTGAGTTAAATAAATCATTTGATAAGAAGATTTGTCCGTCTGTAATAGAAATTACATTTGTAGGAATATAAGCTGAAACATCACTTGCTTGTGTTTCAATAACTGGAAGTGCAGTCATACTACCACCACCTAATGCATCACTTAATTTTGCAGCTCGTTCTAATAAACGTGAGTGTAAGTAGAATACATCACCAGGATAAGCTTCACGTCCTGGAGGACGGCGTAATAATAATGACATTTGACGATATGCCATAGCTTGTTTAGTTAAATCATCATAGATAACTAATGTTGCTTTTCCTTTGTACATGAAGTATTCAGCTAAAGCTGCACCCGCGTATGGAGCAATGTATTGTAATGTAGCAGGGTCGTTGGCACTAGCCGATACAATAATTGTATATGACATTGCACCTTTTTCTTCTAGAACGTTTACAACTTGAGCAACGGTTGATGCTTTTTGACCAACACCAACATAAACACAAATAACGTTTTCTTTCTTTTGGTTAATGATTGTATCAATCGCAATTGCAGTTTTACCTGTTTGGCGATCCCCAATGATTAATTCTCGTTGTCCACGACCAATTGGAATCATTGCATCGATCGATGTAATACCTGTTTGTAATGGTTCACATACAGATTTACGGCTGATGATACCTGGTGCCATTGCTTCAAGTAATTGAGTTTCTGTACTTGCAATTTCACCTTTTCCGTCAATTGGTGCACCTAAAGCATTTACAACACGACCTAAGAATCCTTCCCCTACAGGAATTTGTGCAATACGGCCAGTTGATTTTACTGTACTACCTTCTAAAATTTGACGACCAGTTCCCATTAATACAACACCTACGTTGTCATTTTCTAGATTTAAGGCAATCCCAATTGTTTTATCTTCAAATTCTAAAAGTTCGCCACTCATTACTTGGTCAAGACCATAAACTCGAGCAATACCATCACCAACTTGTAATACAGTACCAATATTATCTACTTTAACCTCTTGATCATATTGTTCAATTTGTTCCCGGATAATACTACTAATTTCGTCTGGACGAATGTTTATCATTGTATTATTTTTTGAAATATAAAAAGTTAATAAAGTTTTTTACAGTTAAATCTCTAAAACAGTATCTAAATGTTTTGCTAACTGTTGTAGTTTGTTCTTGATCGTAAAATCAATAATTTTTGATTCAGTTTTAATTAAAAATCCACCGATTAAACTTGGATCTTCATTAATCACTAATCTAATTTCACGCGCGTTTGTTAATTCTTTTAATTTTTCGATTAATGTATTTTTTTGTGCATTTGTAAAAGCAGATGCAGTTGAAACTTCAATCATTTTAATTGAAGCCGTTTGATATACTAATCCTAAATAACTCTCAATGACGTCACGTAATAAATTAATCCGATCACGTTCTACTAAAACCATTAGAAATTTAAATGTTTCAGTATTAATTTGTGATTTAATGGTTTTTTCTAAAATTTTGCTTTTTGCTTCTTGTTTTACAACAGGATTATTTAAATAATCTGTTAATTCTGAAGTTTCACTCAGAAAAACATCTAGATTTTGAAAATCTGCTGTAATCTGATGCATAATATTTTTTTCAACAGAAAAATCAAATAACGCACGTGCATAAGGAGCGGCAATTTTTTTTGTTAATGGATTTCCACTCATAATAAATCTCCTTCTAATTTATTAATAGTTTCATTAATTAAAGCAGTTGCACGTTCTTGAGATTTAAATGTTTCTTGTGCGCGACTTACTGTTCGTTGTAAAACGAGAGAAATAATCTGTTGTTTAATCTCTACAAAAATTTGGCGTTCTTTTGATCTAAAAGTTGCTAAAGCACGTTCAAAGCGAACTGTTAAATCTTTTTTAGCTTGAAAAGCATCTGATTCCAGTAATCGTTTTTTCGTTGTGATAGTTTCATTTTTAATTTCACTAATCACTAAATTAGCTTGGTTTAGTTGCTTTTTCGCTTCGTCTAAACGTTTTTGTGCTTCATTTAGACGATCTTCGGCATCTTGAACACCATTTACAATCGTTGTTTTTCGCTCTTCTAATAATGATCCTAAAAAGTCTCGACCTGTGTAAATTAAAATTGCAAGTAACGCAAGAATATTAATTAAGCCTGTTTCTAGAATGTCTGTATTTAAGCTAATACCTTCGTGTTCGGCAAGTAATGTAAAAATTTGATCAAAATTTTCCATATTTTCGAGTTTTTATGTAAACTGTTCAGTTATAAAAAGGAAAATTACGTCTGACAAAAAATTTAAATTGCTAATCTAGTTTCAATGCTAGAACATAATGATTTAACAATTTCGTCTAAACTATTGAGAGCAATATCTTTTTTCGCAAGAAGATCTTTTGTAATAGTATCTAATAAATTATCAATATATTTTTGAGAAATATTTAATTCAACTTCTAAGATTTCTTTATGAATTTTTTGTGAGTTTGTAATTTCTAATTGGGCTTCTTTACGGACGCTATCTAATTCTTGTTCATATTTCGTTGTTAGCTTATTGGCTTCCGCTAATATTTCTGACGCTTTACTAAGATTTGTTAGAATATATTCTTTCCGCTCCTCAATAACTGTTAATAATGGGTTATATAAAATAATATTTAAGATAACCATTAATAATAAAAATTGAATTGCTACTAACGGTAAAGTTGCATCAATATCAAATAATCCACCAGGTCCACTAACTTCTGAACTTGAAATTAATATTGAAAGATTAATCATATAAAATCTATATGTTTGACTATAGAATTAAAAATTTTTTGCAAAGACTCACTAAGGAGTCTTTACAGTTTAAAGTAACAATTATCTGACTTCTTTGGAAAAGAAGTTTCAATTTTTTATTAGCTGTTGAATGGGTTAGCAAATAATAATGCTAAAGCTACAACTAGACCATAAATTGTTAATGCTTCCATGAAAGCTAAAGATAATAATAATGTACCACGAATTTTGTTTTCAGCTTCTGGTTGACGTGCAATACCTTCAACAGCTTGACCAGCAGCGTTACCTTGACCAATACCAGGTCCAATAGCAGCTAAACCAATTGCTAAACCAGCAGCAATAACAGAAGCAGCAGAAATGATAGAATCCATAATAAATTTTTAGTTGTAAATATGTATATAAATTTTAAAAAATCGAATTGAAATTCGTCCGAACATTACTCAAGAGCCTCTGCAATATATGCAGCAGCTAATGTTGAGAAAATTAACGCTTGGACAGAGCCTGCAAAAATTCCTAACAACATAATCGGCAATGGAACTACCAATGGAACTAATGACGTTAATACTGTAACGGTTAATTCATCGGCTAAAACGTTTCCAAATAGTCGGAAACTTAATGATAATGGTTTTGTAAAATCTTCTAGAATATTAATTGGTAGAAGAAGTGGAAGAGGTTGAACATAACGTTTGAAATATCCTAATCCTTTTTTACTTAAACCTGCGTAAAAGTATGCTAATGATGTTAATAGTGCTAGTGCAACTGTTGTATTAATATCATTTGTTGGGGCAGCAAATTCACCTTCTGGTAATTCAATTAACTTCCAAGGAATAATCGCACCGGCCCAGTTACATCCAAAAATAAAGAAGAACAATGTTCCAATAAATGGAATCCACTCTTTATAAAAACTTTCACCTAATTGATTCTTAGCAATGTCAATGACAAAATCCACGGCTGCTTCCATAAAATTTTGGAAACCATGTGGAATTCTCTCAGCGTTAGATGTACCTAGGAATGAAAGTATTAATAGAATTAATACAACAAACCAAATAACTACAAGAACTTGACCATGTACTAAAAACCCCGCAAGATCCCAGTAAAAATGTTTTCCAACTTCTGCTTCCGCTAAAAGTGTAAACGTATTTGAATAAAAAATTTCTGGGTACATAAAATCTAACTACTTTAGTAAATTACCCAATATTAAAAAATATACAGGAACAAATTATATTATAAGGTATCGCAAAAAGTTTTAGGGAGTTTTTTATAAAAAAGCTTTAAAATATTATCTTAACCATTCATATCCTTTATTTTCTAACTCTTTAGCTAATTCTGCTGATCCAGTCTTAATAATTTTCCCATCTTGAAAAACATGCACATAATCTGGTTTAATATAATCTAATAAACGTTGATAATGTGTGATTAATAAGATTGATTTTGAAGAATCCATAAAATTCTTAATACCCATTGAAATCGTTTTTAAGGCATCAATGTCTAATCCAGAATCGGTTTCATCTAAAATTGCTAATTCTGAATCTAATAAAATCATTTGAAGAATTTCATTTCGTTTTTTTTCTCCGCCTGAAAATCCTTCATTAACATTTCTACTTAAAAAAACCGGTGACATACTAACAAGTTTCAATTTTTCATTAATAACAGTCAAAAATTCTAGCGGATCAATTTCTGGTTTATTATAAAATTTTTGTTTAGAATTATATGCTAACCGTAAAAAGTCTTCATTACTAACACCTGGAATTTCAATAGGATATTGAAAAGCTAAAAAAATTCCTAAATGAGATCTTTGTTCTGGTTCAAGATCTAAAATACTTAAACCTTTAAAAAGGATATCACCTTTTAAAATTGAATAGGCAGGATGACCTGCTAAAACTTTTGAAAAGGTACTTTTTCCAGAACCATTGGGACCCATGATTGCATGGATTTCACCTTTATTAATTGTTAAATTTAAATTTTTTAAGATTTCAGTTTCATTAATGGAAACATGTAAATCTTTGACTTCTAAAAGAGGAGAATTTACGTTCATTATCCAACACTTCCTTCTAATTTTAAAGTTAATAGTTTATCGGCTTCAGCTGCGAATTCTAGAGGTAATTTCGTAAAAATTTCTCGACAGAATCCACTAATCATTAGTTCTACTGCTTTTTCTAAACAAATTCCTCTTTGTAAAAAGTAAAAAATTTGTTCTTCACCAATTTTAGACGTTGAGGCTTCATGTTCAATTTTTGTTGTTGAATTTTGAACCGAAATATATGGAAATGTATTTGCATTTGATAAATTTCCAATTAATAAAGAGTCACACTGAGAATAGTTTCTTGCTCCAATAGCTTTATTTGTTACATTTACAAAGCCTCGATAACTATTTTTTGATTTTCCTGCTGAAATTCCTTTTGAAATAATTCGACTTCGTGAATTTTGACCAATATGAAGCATTTTTGTTCCGGTATCAGCCTGTTGATAATTATTTGTTAAAGCTACGGAGTAAAATTCACCCTGTGAATTATCACCCATTAAAATACAACTTGGATATTTCCATGTAATTGACGAACCAGTCTCAACTTGAGTCCAAGAAATTTTTGAGTTAGCACCTGCGCATAAACCTCGTTTTGTTACAAAATTATAAATACCTCCATTCCCAAACTCATCACCAGAATACCAATTTTGAACCGTTGAATAATTTATAGTTGCATTTTCAAAGGCAATAAGTTCAACAATGGCTGCATGTAATTGATTTGTATCATATTGAGGTGCTGTACAGCCTTCGAGATAATTTACATAGCTATTTTTTTCGGCAATAATTAAAGTTCGTTCAAATTGTCCAGCGTTTTGATCGTTAATTCTAAAATAGGTTGAAAGATCAAGTGGACAAATTGTGTCTTGCGGAATATAACAAAACGAACCATCTGTAAAGACAGCTGAATTTAACGCAGAAAAATAATTATCCCCTATTGGAACCACTGATCCTAAATATTTTTCAATTAATTCAGGATATTCATTAATAGCTTCCGAAATTGAGGAAAAAATTACTCCTGCTTTACTTAATTCTTCTTTAAAAGTTGTCCCAATTGAAACACTATCAAAAACAGCGTCAATAGCAACATTGGCTAATCGTTTTTGTTCGGTTAAGGAGATTCCTAATTTTTCGAAGGTTTTTAATAATTCTGGATCTACTTCATTTAAATCTTTAAGTTTTTTTTGTGACTTTGGAGCCGAATAATATGTTACATCTTGGTAATTAATTTGTGGAAGTTTTAAATACGCCCATTCAGGTTCACTCATTTGCTTCCATTTTTTATAAGCTTTTAATCGAAATTGTAATAGAAAGGCGGATTCTTGTTTTTTTTCGGATATTAATCGAACTGTAGTTTCATTTAATCCTTTTTCAATAATATCTTTTTCAATGTTTGTTGAAAATCCATACTGATACGTTTTATTTACCAGTTTTGTTATATTTGTGTTCAAAACTTTATTGGATTGACTAATCATAATTATTTTAAAAATAAATTTAATGATAAAATTTACAAAATTTCTATCAAGGTAATTACTGACTATAATTATAAAAAAATTTTTAAAAATGTCTCCAATATTTCGGATAATATTAATAAACTTTATTCTTTAAAGTTATTAATATTTTAAATTAAATACTTGTATAAGAATGAATAAAAAGCGATTATAATTAATAGTAAGGTTGTTAATTCGTCTTAGACAAATTCAACCGACAGAACTAATTTAAAATTTAAATTAGTTAAATATCTATTATATATTGCCTTTTTATTCTAAGGAGAAATCAATGTCTCAATCTGTATCAGAACGGACTCGAATTAAAAGTGACCGTTACGAATCTGGTGTAATCCCTTACGCTAAAATGGGTTACTGGGATGCTTCATACGCAGTAAAAACTACTGATGTTCTTGCTTTATTCCGTATTACACCACAACCAGGTGTAGATCCAGTAGAAGCTGCTGCGGCAGTAGCTGGTGAATCTTCTACTGCAACTTGGACAGTTGTATGGACTGATTTATTAACAGCGTGTGACCGTTACCGTGCAAAAGCTTACCGTGTAGATCCAGTTCCAAACGCAACAAACCAATTCTTCGCTTTTATTGCATACGAATGTGATTTATTTGAAGAAGGTTCGTTAGCTAACTTAACAGCATCTATCATTGGTAACGTATTCGGTTTTAAAGCGGTATCAGCGTTACGTTTAGAAGATATGCGTATTCCACACTCATACTTAAAAACATTCCAAGGTCCTGCAACAGGTATCGTTGTAGAACGTGAACGTTTAAACAAGTATGGTGTTCCTTTATTAGGTGCTACAGTAAAACCAAAATTAGGTTTATCTGGTAAAAACTACGGTCGTGTAGTATACGAAGGTTTAAAAGGTGGTTTAGACTTCTTAAAAGATGATGAAAACATTAACTCACAACCATTCATGCGTTGGAGAGAACGTTTCTTAAACTGTATGGAAGGTATTAACCGTGCTTCAGCTGCAACAGGTGAAGTTAAAGGTTCTTACTTAAACGTTACAGGTGCTACAATGGAAGACGTTTACGAACGTTCTGAGTATGCTAAAGAAGTTGGTTCTGTAATTATCATGATCGATTTAGTAATGGGTTACACAGCAATTCAAAGTATTGCTTTATGGGCTCGTAAAAACGATATGATTTTACACTTACACCGTGCGGGTAACTCAACTTACGCTCGTCAAAAAAACCATGGTATTAACTTCCGTGTAATCTGTAAATGGATGCGTATGTCTGGTGTAGATCATATCCACGCTGGTACAGTTGTAGGTAAATTAGAAGGTGATCCTTTAATGATTAAAGGTTTCTACGATACTTTACGTTTAACATCATTACAAGTTAACTTACCTTACGGTATCTTCTTCGAAATGCCATGGGCTAGTTTACGTCGTTGTATGCCAGTTGCTTCAGGTGGTATCCACTGTGGTCAAATGCACCAATTAGTACATTACTTAGGTGATGACGTAGTATTACAATTTGGTGGTGGTACAATTGGTCACCCAGATGGTATTCAAGCTGGTGCTACAGCTAACCGTGTTGCATTAGAAGCAATGGTTTTAGCTCGTAACGAAGGTGCTGATTACTTCAACAATGAAGTTGGTCCACAAATTTTACGTAATGCTGCTAAAACATGTGGTCCATTACAAACAGCTTTAGACTTATGGAAAGATATTAGTTTCAACTACACGTCTACAGATACAGCTGATTTCGCTACAACACCAACAGCAAACGTATAATAAGTTACTTTTAAAAAATTAAAGGAGTATTTGAATAGTGAGACTTACACAAGGTTGTTTCTCGTTCTTACCAGATTTAACTGATCAACAAATTGAAAAACAAATCGCATACGCAATCAGTAAAGGTTGGGCGATGAACGTTGAGTGGACTGATGATCCACACCCACGTAACAACTACTGGGAATTATGGGGTTTACCTTTATTCGATATTAAAGATCCAGCATCTGTAATGTTCGAATTAAAAGAAGCTCGTAAATCATGTGCAGCTGGTTACATTCGTCTTAATGCATTCGATGCAAGTTACGGTGTAGAAAGTTGTGTTATGTCATTTATCGTTAACCGTCCGACTAGCGAACCAGGTTTCTACTTAGAACGTACTGAAGCTCAAGGTCGTATGATCCGTTACACTATTAAATCTTACAGTGTACAAGCGAATCCAGAAGGCGGTCGTTACTAATTTTAATTCCAAAAATTAAAATTATTACAGACTTAAATGAAATTGTAGAAGTTCAGAATTGAACTTCTACAATTCTATTACCATTCTAATATTTGTTCATTTTCTTTCTTTTTTGACTCTTCTTAAGAAATTCTTTTTGAAACTAAGTTTTTTTAATTTGAATTTCCATTTTATAGAAATAAATTAGAGACTAGACCCTAACTAAATATTTAATTGACGACGTATAACGAATCATATTGAGCTCGGAACAAGATAATTAATAAAAGAAATACTAAGTTTGATTAGATTCAAAGTAATTTAAAGTTTTAATACTAAGACAAAAAAGCAGTAAAAAATTAAATTTTGATGAGGCGGGGAAATCAAAACTATTTCTTCGCCGTTCTTAGAGTTCTTAGAACTCGATAGCCGATTGATTTCAGTTGTTATATATGCCGGTTTAAATAGTGGATAAGAAATTTGATTTTTCAGAATAGAAAATCAGCTTTAACAACTTCAGAATAGCAAAATATCAATAAGAAATTGAAGATTATATAGCTTCGTGGATAACTAGAAATTAAACTCTAAAATACGAAATTTTCTATCTAAATACGTTAGAAGCCATGCTAGGCAAATTTTTATAGATTTTGAATACTGTCTAAATTAATGAATAAAAATTTTTCTCTAACTTATCAAGATATCTCGTAAAGATATCTTGATAAATAAGTTTGGATAGATTATTTAATTTTTGATTGCCCTTTAATAATGCTATCCGTTAATGAATTTAAAATTAATTTAATTGATCGTACAGCATCATCGTTTCCAGGAATTGGAACATCAACTAATTCAGGATCACAATTTGTATCTAAAATTGATACTACTGGAATTCCTAATTTTCGACATTCTAAAATCGCTGTCATTTCTCGTTTTTGATCAATAATAATTGCAACATCTGGTTGATCAGGCATTGCTTTGATCCCATCTAAATGTTTTCTTAATTTAGATAATTCTTTTCGACGAATCGCAACTTCTTTTTTTGTTAATAAATCAAATGTGCCATCTGCTTCTTGTTTTTCTAGATCTTTTAAACGTTGAATTCGTTCTTTAACAGTTGACCAGTTTGTTAACATACCCCCAAGCCAACGATGATTCACATAGTACGAGTTAGATCGTTTTGCTTCTTGAGCAATTAAAGTTGTTGCTTGGCGCTTTGTACCAACAAATAGAAATGTTTTATTTTCACTTGCCGCTAATTCTACAAAATTATTTGCAGCTTTTAAAAGAGTTGCGGATTGAACTAAGTCTAAAATATGAATATTATTAACTTCACTATAAATATAAGGAAACATTTTAGGATTCCAACGATGTGCTTTATGACCAAAATGCACACCTGCTTCTAATAATTGCGATAAACTAATATCAGACATAAAAATTTTAAATTACTTAATATAAATATACACGTATTTATGGATAAACTGTACTATATCAAATCCTAACGTACTTGTCTAGATTTTGGTATCTTATCTTCGAAGCTTTTCGGATTAGAATTAATAAGACTTGTTTGTTTCGAATAGTTTTGGAAAGAATTTCGATAATTCTGTGCTCCAGTTCCTGATGGAATTAAATGACCAATAATAATATTTTCTTTTAAACCACGTAACCAATCAATTCTACCTTCAATCGCCGCTTTTGTAAGCACTCTCGTTGTTTCTTGGAAACTTGCAGCTGAAATGAAACTTGGATTATTTAATGCAGCTTTTGTAATACCTAATAGTAAGGGGATATAATAAGAAACTTGTTTATTTTCCATTTCTAGAATCTCATTAATATATTGAATATGATATAGATCAATAACTTCTCGTCTTAACAATGGTGTTTCGCCTTCATAGGTAATTAAAACTTTTGTCGTCATTTGTTTAATAATGACTTCGAGATGTTTATCATTAATTGTCACACCTTGCGATTGATACACCGACTGAACTGAATTTAAAATAAATAATTGAACCTTTTTGAAACTTTTATAACTTCCTTCATAATTATTAAGTAATCGATTTTGTTGAAAGTTTTTTGTCTGATCACATAAAAAATATTTAATAGAACCATAATAGTTAAAATAAACTTTTAATAATTTATGTGGATTAATTTTATCTTTTTCTTGAATCGATGTACCTAATTTTTTAAATTCGAAATTTGTATCTAAAGTCGTTTTTTGAACTAAGAGTCCTTTCTTTTGACTTGTTGGTACACGTTTTAGAGTTAAATTTTTCTTCCGAGCTTCCAGGATTTCTTCAATTCTTGGTAAACCTTGAACAATGTCACCAGTAATTTCTTTTTCTAAATTCAACAATCCAATAGTTTTTCCTGCTTCAATAAATTCAGTATTTTTACAAAAAACACTATTAACATCTTGTTCAAAATAATCTTCTGTAATTGAATATAGTCCAATTGCTTTGGTTGATTTTATAAACGGTTGTTCAACAAATTTTAATAATGTTAATTGATAATCTAATGGATTATTCGCAGGATCTTTCGTAAAATTTTCGATACTGCTTGAGCTTTGTAATAATAAACTTCGTTCTGTTTTTTTATTTCCAAGTTTTTTGACAAAATTCGACGAAACTAAGCGTTGACTTTTTAATTTTGAGCCTTGGCGAGTTATGCTAAATTTTTTAAAAAATTGTGGAATAAGACAACTGTAAAGTTTTCCATTGGTTTTAATAAATAATTTTGAAAATTCTGCTTGAACTGTATCATAGAAGTTTGGAGTTTGATTTGGATTTAATTTTCTTTTTACCGATAATGTAACAATATTATGATAGTTTAAGGAAACAGATCGCTTTGTTTTAAAATCAGAAATAATCCGTGAAGAGGAAACTAATTTATACTGACAATTCGTTTTTAAACTTATATTTTCATTTTTACAATTGGGGAAAAAATATGGTCGACCTTTTTGAATTGTAAAAAATTTATTATTTTCAATAATAATTTTTCCAGTTTTTGCTAAATTCTCTTTGGAAACAATAAAATCATTTAGTTTTTTTGTTGGAACTTCAGATTTTTTTATCTTTAAACAATCATTATTCGAAATTAGAAAAATTTGTTTGGTACTTTGCTTTTTAACTTTAAATTTAACAATTTCTAATGAATTTGATGTCGTGGCTTCTAAATATCCTAAAAGTGTGTAATTACTTATAAATTGATTTTCTTGTAGTAAAAAACATGATTGAATATTTTGATACCGTAAATTTGGTTGAATATAATTTGTTAAATTCAATCTTTCAATAATATCGAAATTAATACAATCAAACTTTTTGCTTCTAGATAATTGAATTGTTATATTTTTATTTAATGAGCGATTTGTTTTAAAGTTTAAGCCATTTGAGATTAAATTTAATTGTTGTGAGCCTTTAATAGATTGATTAGATTTGTAAAAATAATTTGTTTTTGTTGTTAGATTAAAAATGGATTGATTCGTTGGATTTAATAAACTAGAGATTGACGTTTTATTTAAGTAAGGAAATTCGTAAATTTCAATAGGTCGGACTAATAATTGATCAATATTTTTTCCACTAATTTGTTCACAAAAAGATAAAGTTTTAACAATTATATTTGAAAATATATTTTCCCCTGGATAATAAAGTTTTTTAGAAGTATTTTTAAATTTTTTTCCTTCGTAAACAAGTCCAGATTTAATAACAATCGTTTTAATAACATTGTTTTTTTGAATAATCGTTACAAGTCCAGAAGTTTTTGAAAATAATCCAGGAATTAATTCAAAACCTTTTGAAATAAAATCACCAGCTTCAACAAGTAAAATATTCGGTTCACAATTAACTTCATGAAATTCTTCACTTAACCAAATTAAAGTTCGATGACGAACGATAGAACTATAAATTTTATTACGGTTTGATCGATTATAATAAGAAACAATTCCATTTTCTTTTTGAATCGGAACTAAGACTTTAAAATTATAAAAGACAGTTCCACCAGTTAATACTTGAAATGCAGTTGAAATTTGTGTTCCAATCGTTTCTGTTCTTGTTAACTGTAGATATTTATGAGAATTTTTTTCATAAATTTTTAATAAATACTTAAATTTGTCAACTTGTAGTAAATAATTATTATGATTGATTGGTCTATCTAACTTTTTTAAAGAAGCATTTTTTAAAACGTATTTCGTATTTTTAATCTTAACTAGACGTTTTGGTAAGTTAACTTGACTGTTAATAAAATTAACAACGCCACTATAGTGATTGACTAATTTTGTTCGAAAAATATAACTATGTTTATTCAGCTTATAATCAGGATAGAAATTTAAAAAGGAATGAATTGGACTATTGTAAAATTGCCCCGATAAAATCCAAATTAATTTATTATTGTTAACTAAATGAATTTTTTGTTTAAGCCTTGGAATAAAAATTTCACCCCCTCGATCACTTAATATGGGCTTTATTTCTCGCTTGGTTTGTTTATTCTGATTAATTAATTCGCCAATTACAGTATCTTTTAAAATATATTGATTGTTTTTTGGAAATAATATAGTGTTTCGTAAGACTTCAATTTCGACAATATTTTCCGTTTCACTATCTGGAATTAAAACCAAAGACCCAGAATTTTTTGTCACTAAAACGTCTTCTCCACGATTAGTACGTAAAATAACAGTCTCTAAGGTTTTATAAAATTGAATAATTCCATCCAAAGGGCTAATAATCTGCTGGCGTGCTTCCGACGTAAAAATACCACCAGTATGAAAAGTACGCATTGTTAATTGAGTCCCTGGTTCTCCAATCGACTGTCCAGCTAAAATTCCAATAGCTTCGCCAATATCAACTAGATTTTCACTAGCTAAATCCCACCCATAACACTTTTGACAAATTGCCCGATATAAATTACAAGTTAAAGGGGATCGTATTGAAATGTTGGTTACGTTATGGTTTTGAAATTGTTTTATAAGTTCGGCAGTTATTTGAGTATTTTTTGGAGCAATTAAATAGTTTGACTTTTCATCAAAAACAGATTTACTTAGAACTCGACCTATTATTTTACCTTCAATTTCATTTTTATTTGATTCAGAAAGTGAAAATAAAAACGAATGAGTTGTTAAACAATCTTTTTCTCTAATTAAAATATCTTGAGCGACATCAATTAAGCGACGTGTTAAGTAACCTGAATTGGCTGTTTTTAAAGCAGTATCGACAATTCCTTTACGAGCTCCATAGCCTGACATTAAATAATCTGTAATAGTTAAGCCTTCGCGAAAGTTTTTTTTAATTGGTAGATTCATGATTTGACCACTTGGATCAGACATCAAGCCTCGCATTCCAACCAGTTGTCGAACTTGTGATAAATTTCCTCTAGCTCCCGAAAACGCCATAATATAAACCGAATTCAAAGGATCGTAATTTTTAAAGAAGTAAATAATTTGATCTTTTAGTGATTCACTTGTAAGACTCCAAGTATCAATAATTTTTTGGAATCGTTCAACATCTGTAATTTTTCCTTTTAAATATATTTTTTCAGCATTTCGAATCTCTTTATTAGCTTTTTCAAGCATTACATTTTTAACAAATGGAATTTTTAAATCTTCGATACTTATTGAAATTCCAGCTTGACTAGCATATTTAAAGCCTAAATACTTTAACTCATCTGCTAATGCACATGCTTGCATCGAATCATAGTTTGTAAAACTCCACGCTAACAATTGACGAAGTTGCTTTTTTCCAATTAAAGTATTTTGATAAGTATAATTTTTCATAAAATATTTTTAGCCCATTACCTTTTTAATTTATAAAAAATTTAATGTTTTTTGAATTGTGTAATTTAAAATAACTCTTCCAGTTGTTGTTTTTAAATATTTAACAAGAATCTCACCATCTTGATTTTTTCGTACTTGCACATCTTTATAATATTCAATACTAGTTTTATCTTTTAAAATCACGATTCGATCTGGCTTTGTTAACTCTAAATTTTTATCTGAGTACCGAACCCAAATGGAACTATGAATTTCGATTTTATTTTGACTATAAGCTAAAATTACATCATCTAAACTTGAAAAATAATGGTTTGAACCATGTAAATTTTTAATATTATTAACTGTCAAATAATAACATCCCAAAACCATATCTTGACTTGGCATAATAATTGGTTCTCCATTTGCGGGAGATAAAAAATTATAAGGAGCCAACATTAGCATATAACATTCGGCTTGGGCTTCTAATGATAACGGAACATGAACAGCCATTTGATCTCCATCAAAATCAGCATTAAAAGCCGAACAAACTAACGGATGTAGTTTAATAGCTCTCCCTTGAACTAAAATTGGCTCAAAGGCTTGAATTCCAAGTCGATGTAATGTTGGAGCACGGTTTAAAAAAATCGGATGATTTGCTAAAATTTTTTCCAAAACAGGCTCAATAACTAATTCATTTTGTTGAATTAAATTTTTTGCAATTTTCATATTATTCGCTAGCCCCTGGTTAATTAATTCGCGAATAACAAATGGTTGAAATAATTCTATAGCCATTTCATACGGTAAACCACATTGATTTAATTTTAAACTTGGACCAACAACAATTACCGAACGACCCGAATAATCGACTCGTTTTCCTAATAAATTTTGTCGAAATCTACCATGTTTTCCTTTAATAATATCGGATAAGGATTTTAAAGGTCTATTATTGGCACTTAAAGCAATTTTACCGCGTTTTCCGTTGTCAATAAGAGTATCGACAGCTTCTTGAAGAAGACGTTTTTCGTTTCTAATAATTAATTGAGGTGCATCAATTTCTAATAATCTTAATAATCGATTATTGCGGGTAATAATTCGTCTATAAAGCTCATTTAAATCCGATGTTGCAAAACGTCCACCTTCTAATTGAATCATAGGTCGTAAAGCAGGCGGAATTACCGGTAAAATAGATAAAATCATCCATGATGGTCTTGATCCAGTTCCTATTAAATTTTCGAGAATACGAATCCGTTTGATTGCTTGTTCTCGAATTTTATAGATTCGTTGTTGTTCCCATTTTCGAAACCAGTTAGATTCGTTATAAAGAGGTTTTTCTTTATTCAATACTTTTGTACACACTAAGACAAAACATCGTGTTCGAAAAATTTCAGATTGTAAATTAAGTTTTTCTAATTCACGCTTAATTAAGGGTGCCCCAATTAAAAAATTTGGTGTTGCTCGTAACAAATATTTTGGAGTGTTATATCGTCTATTTTGCGGTTTGGGATAAGGTTTTAAAGGATACCCACTATAGCCTAATTCTCGACTTCTACGATATTGTTGTAAATCCCAATGTAAACCATAAAACGAAATTTCGTCTTCCGCAATAAAATATGCTAAAGAAGCTAATTTAATTCGTTTAATTCTTTCATCCCATAAATTAACAACCGTCGAAGTTGTTAATTTTAATCCTTTACATTTTTGACATTTTTCCGAGTGAAGATTATAGGTTGTATTTAATTGTTTTTCAGATTCTTCAATTTCTAGTAATAAGGCCATAAAGTTTGGTCGACTATTAATATACCAAACATGAGTGACAGGATAAATTAAATTAATATATCCCATCCTATGCCTTCTGACCCGTGATTCGGTTAATTCAACGCCACAACGTTCACAAATTAATCCTTCATAACGAACTCTCTTATATTTTCCACAAGCACATTCCAAGCTTTTACTAGGACCAAAGATTCGTTCACAAAATAAACCATCCATCTCAGGTTTAAAAGTTCGATAATTAATTGTTTCCGATTTTTGAACTTCTCCTACAAATTGTCCATTTGGTAGTTTGCGATTAGCCCATTGTAAAATACGAAAAGATGATGCTAACTTGATTTTGATATAACTAAATTCTTTTGCAAATTGTATCATAATTATTAGAATGAAATATCATTTATATTTGAGGTAGGTGAAAATGTTTTTGATAAAGCCTTATATTTTTCGATTAGATTAACCTCAATCTCATATCGCTTCGATGAACTAAATTTTTCAATTTTATATGTACTCATATCTAAACCAATAGATCGTAATTCTTGCAATAAAACTTTGAATGATTCTGGAATTCCAAATTGTGGAATTTTTTGACCTTTTACAATCGCATTTAATGTTTCATTTCGACCTTGCATATCATCGGATTTAATTGTTAATAATTCTTTTAAAGTAAAAGATGCCCCAAAACCTTCTAAAGCCCAGACTTCCATTTCACCAAATCGTTGACCTCCATGTTGGGCTTTTCCTCGTAATGGTTGCTGAGTAATTAATGAATAAGGTCCTGTTGCTCGCGCATGAATCTTATCATCGACTAAATGAATTAATTTCAACATATAAGCATTTCCAACTGTAATTGGATTCTCAAATTCTTTCCCTGTTCGACCATCAATTAAAACCATTTTTCCAGGCGCATAAGGATTAAATAACCAACTTTGATTTCGTTTCATAGAGGCTTGTCGTAATTTTTTGTTAATTAAAATTCGTGACATTTCTAATCCATACATTTCATCAAATGGTAAAATTTTGAAGCGCGAATTTAATCTATCACCGGCTAACCCTAATAAACATTCATATAATTGGCCAACATTCATTCGCGAAGGAACGCCTAATGGGTTTAAAATAATATCAATTGGAGTTCCATCTGGTAAAAAGGGCATATCCTGACGAGCTAAAATTCGCGAAATAATTCCTTTATTTCCATGTCGACCTGCAATTTTATCTCCCACTTGAATTTTTCGAATTTGGGCAATAAATACATAAATTTTTTCAAATTTATAGGTTAATTTTGTTCGACGATTAAATGTGACCGTTTCAATAACTCTTCCATATTCACCATCGGGCATTCGATAAGAATTATCTTTAACACCTTTCGCTTTTGCTCCAAAAATTGCTCGTAATAATTTCGATTCAGGTAATTGTTCAGCCGTATTATTAGAAATCACTTTTCCGACTAAAATATCTCCAGGTTTTACAAATGTTCCAACCATGACAATTCCATCATCATTTAAATGTTTTACTTCGGATACACTTAAATTTGGAATCAGTTTTGTCGTTTGTTCAGACATTTCTGAATTACGATCAATTTCAATTTTATATCTTTCAATATGAATTGAGGTAAAAACATCATTGTAAACAAGGCGTTCACTAATTAAAATTGCATCTTCAAAATTATATCCTTGCCAAGGCATATAAGCTACTAAAAGATTTTGACCTAGAGCTAATTCACTATTAGTTATCGCTGGGCCATCGGTAAGAATTTGTCCTGATTTTATACTTTCACCTTTCCAAACAATTGGACGATGATTGATACATGTTTGTTGATTTGATCGTAAGTATTTTTGAAGTTTATAAATTATTTTTTTACCAAATTTATCTTTAATAATAATTTTATTGGCCGTAACTGAACTTACGATTCCAGATACTTGAGCATTCAAGGTCATTCCTGAGTCTACAGCAATCTGGTTTTCTAACCCAGTTCCAACAATTGGTTTTTGTGGAAAAATTAATGGAACAGATTGGCGTTGCATATTTGAACCCATTAAAGCTCGATTGGCATCATCATGTTCAAAAAATGGTATTAACGAAGCAGCAACTGAAACGACTTGAACTGTAGAAATCGCAATAAAATCTACTTCGGCAGGTGAAACATTAATAAAATCTTGTTTATAACGAATTGGAATTGTATTTTTGACTAAATAATTTTCACTATTAGTTGCAATATCGGCAGGTGCTATTTTATATAAGTCTTCAATATCTGCGGTTAAATATATAGGATTTCCAGTTTTAATAACTTTTCCATTAATAACTCGCCAAAAAGGTGTCTCTAAAAATCCTAATTTGTTAACTCGTGCACAAGTTGTTAAAGATGCAATTAATCCAACATTTTGACCTTCTGGAGTTTCAATCGGACAAATTCTACCATAATGACTAGGATGAATATCACGAACCGCAAAACTAATTCGATCTCGATCAAAACCACCTGGTCCAAGCCCACTAATTCGGCGTCGATGAGTTAAAGACGATAATGGATTAGTTTGATCTAAATATTGAGAGAGTTGACTCGATCCAAAAAATTCTCGAATAGTTGCATTAACAATGTTAAAACTTAATAGATATCCTGCATCCACTTTATTCGTTTGATTTCGTAATTTTCGTACTAAACGCTGAAATCCAATTCTGAATAAATTTTGCAATAATTCTCCGACCGATCGAACCCGACGATTTTTTAAATGATCAATATCATCAGGGACAGCTTTTGAAATGGTTAGGTTTATTAATTTATCAGTAATTGCAAAAATATCCTCATAGGTAATAATTTGAAGCCGTTCACTTAGTTGTAGATTTAATCGATTATTAATTTTTAATCGACCTACTCGACCTAATCGATAATAATTTGGATCAAAAATTCTTGAAAATTCGGAGATATTTTTAAAATATTCTAAATTAGATTCAAAACGTGAGACTGGTTGTTTGAATTGTTTTGAATTAATGACTAAAGGTTTATTAAAATAAAAAAAGTCCGCATATTGTAGGTTTTGATGAATTTCTAAATCTGTTAAGCCCATTTCTTTTAATAACGAAAGAACAGGTTTTTGGTTAATTTTGTCCAATTGAATAATCACTTCATCTTCTTGATTTTTAATTGGATATTTATAAGGATTAATCTTTATATTTTTTTGAAAACTAAATCGAATCCATGAGCCATACTCGGGAATTAGTGTTGCGCTATATAAATCTTTGTCTTCATATTTTTTATGATAATTAGTCTTAATCTCATGATCTTTCTTATAAAGAAGTAATTGAGTTTTTGTTTTTAAATATTTATGTCGTTCCGATTTATAAGTAAATTTGTTTTTTCCAAAAACATATTTAAACTGATCTTTTAAACTATTTGAAAAATAAATTGTTGGACGTAAATTTGAGAACTCAATAAGTTGACTTATTTGATTAAGTTTATGACATCGATCCATAAAACTCGTTTTTAAGAATTGGAAATTTTCCATTTCTTTCAACCACTCATTTGTACTTTTTAAACTTAAAATTAATGGATAATTTAATTGAAGTTGAGTCGCTGTTTGAGAAGTTTGAATGGTTTTCGTATACACTTGAAAAAGTTTACTCAATTGAGCATTTGACAAAGTAAAATTGTCAACGAGCGAAAGATTGGAATTAGAAGTTAGATTACAAAGTTGAGATTTTATAACAAGTGTAAGTAAAAATTGAAAATAGGTTAAAATATAGGTAAGATTAGTTTCTTTTAGAGAGGAATGAAAATTTTGGTTTTGGTTTTTTAATTTTAACCATTTAATAAAAATTTGAATCAGCTTACCTTTTGACTTGGATGATAAACTTTTGGAAAGTAATTGATAGAATTTAAAAGCTTGAAAAAGATAAAATGGTGAATCGTTAGTAGAATTTCTTAAGTACTGAATTGAATAATAATAAATTGTATTGTTATTCCAACTTGGAATTATTTTTTTCCGTTTTTTAATCTTATCGTAGGTAAATGTTGGAATTGAGAAAAAGAGATCAAATTCGGATAAAAAGGCTTCTCCAGAGGGTAAAAATGAACGAAGTTTATTGATATCAGTTGTTAATTTGCGTTTAAACTGTTTTTGGTTTTTTTGGTTTTTCGACTTTTCAAAATAAATTCCAGGACTTCGAATAATTTGACTTACAATAACTCGTTCACATCCATTAATAATAAATGTGGCATAAGTAGTCATTAAGGGTAAAGTAATAATTGGAAATTGGTTTTGATAACGAATACTATTTATCGTTTTATTTCTGACTTCAATTGGAATTACTAATTGCGCTTTATAATTTCCACTGTATTTTCGAGCAATTAATAAACTATAGGGTGGTTTTATTAAACTATACTCTTCACTAAACATTATATATTCAGTATTTTGACTAAAATCCTGAATCTTCGAGAATAATGCTAATTCTTCGTTTAAACCTTGAGTAATAAACCAACAAAAACTTACTCTTTGCATTGCCAAAAAGTCAGGAAGAGCATTAATGTAATTTATTTTTTGTTGCATAATGCTGGAAATAATGCAAATATTTAAATTGATTTTATTCCTATCTTCCGTTTGATACGGTTTGCACTGTTAAAATTTTAGTTAAGAAATCTTTATGGTCTCTTAACTAAAAATAAAAAATAAAGCCATAGGTTTATGACTAAATAAAATTTAAGAAGCTTTGAACGACGCAACTAGTTTTGCTTTTTTTCTTGCAGCTAAATTTTTATGAAAGATATTTTTCTTTGTTCCTTTATCCATAAGACTATAAACCGAATTTAAAAGTTCTTGTACTTTTTGTTTATCTTCAACTGTTTGAGAATTTTTATAAATCTCTAGCTTTGCAAAAAAAAGTTTAATTAAAGTTCTTACAGAGGTTTTGTAATATTTATTTCTTAAACGATTTCGTTTATTAATTTCGATACGTTTTTTTGCTGATTTATTATTAGCCATATTTTTAATTTTTTAGAAATTAATGTTTAGTGTAATATAGTATATTTCAGAAAAAATTAAAAGCTTTTCAGGAAAAAATTTTTTAAAAGATACTTAAGCCTTGATAAGATATAAAATTTTAGGCAATATAATACTAATCAAATTATTAAGTTCAAATTTCTATGGCAAAAAATAAAGGTACTAGAATTTTAATTACGTTAGAATGTACTGAATGTCGTTCAAACGCTAATAAACGATCAGCAGGCGTTTCAAGATATTCCACTCAAAAAAATCGTCGAAATAATCCACAACGATTAGAATTAAAAAAATATTGTCCACATTGTAATAAACCAACCGTACATAAAGAAATTAAATAAATTAAAAGATTATGGCATTAAAAAAACGAAAAGTATCACCTATTAGTTTTAATCAAAAAATTGATTATAAAGATATTGATTTATTAACATTATTTGTAACTGAACAAGGAAAAATCCTTCCACGTCGAGCAACTGGTGTAACAGTTCAACAACAACGGAAGTTATCAAAAGCAATCAAACGAGCTCGTGTTTTATCGTTGTTTCCTTTTGTTGCATCTAATGCTGTTTAAAAAAGTAGAGAGTTATTAGATTGACAATTAATATAATAACTCTCTACTTTTTTATTTAATTTAGAAGGAGAATTCTATGGGAAATTTTATTGATAAAACATTTACAGTTATTGCTGATATCTTATTAAAAGTTTTACCAGCAAGTAAACAAGAAAAACAAGCCTTTTCCTATTATCGAGCTGGAATGTCAGCTCAGGGTAAAGGTAGATACGCAGAAGCATTGCAAAACTATTATGAAGCTCTTCAAGTTGAAGAAGATCCTTATGACCGTAGTTATACGCTTTATAATATTGGTCTAATCTATGGCAATACTGGAAAATATACTCAAGCACTGGAATTTTATCACCAAGCTTTAGCCTTAAACTCAAACTTGCCTCAGGCCTTAAATAATATTGCCGTAATTTATCATTCTCAAGCTCTACGTGCTCAAACATTAGAAGAAGATGAATATACTGAGCTTTCAAAAGAATTATTTGATAAAGCTGGCGAATATTGGATTCAAGCTCTTAAATTAGCTCCTGATAATTATCCTGGGGCAAGAAATTGGTTAAAAGTCACAGGAAGACTGCGGGAAAATAATTAAATTTAAAAATTAAAATTAGTTTGTTGTATAATACTAACTAGCAACTGAATTTGTTAATTTCTACACTTCGTCTGTAAAACTTTGAAAGTATATTTATTCGAAAGTATTTTAATATGTTAAATCAAAATGGTAAAAACTAATTTAAACAAAGGTTTCGTTACTCAAATTATTGGTCCTGTATTAGATGTTGAATTCCCGGATGGAAATTTACCACCTATTTATACAGCCCTTAAGATTGAATTAGAAGACGGTAGTTCAACTATCGTTGAAGTACAACAATTATTAGGTGATAATAAAGTACGTGCAGTATCAATGAGATCGACTGATGGTTTACGACGCGGAGTTGCTGCTCTTAATTTAGGCGCTCCAATCAGTGTACCCGTAGGTACTCCTACATTAGGTCGAATTTTTAACGTAATTGGTGAACCTGTTGATGAGCAAGGTGCAGTTTCAGTTGATGAAACGTTACCTATTCACCGTGATGCGCCAGCATTTACGGAATTAGAGACTAAACCATCAATTTTCGAAACAGGTATTAAAGTTGTTGATTTATTAGCACCATACCGTCGTGGTGGTAAGATTGGTTTATTTGGTGGTGCTGGTGTAGGAAAAACCGTGTTAATTATGGAATTAATTAACAATATTGCGAAAGCACACGGTGGTGTATCAGTATTTGGTGGTGTAGGTGAACGTACACGTGAAGGTAATGACTTATACGAAGAGATGAAAGAATCTGGCGTAATTAATTCAAAAAATTTCTCAGAATCTAAAGTAGCCTTAGTATATGGACAAATGAATGAACCTCCAGGAGCACGTATGCGTGTAGGTTTAACAGCGTTAACAATGGCAGAATACTTCCGTGATGTTAATAAACAAGACGTATTATTATTTATTGATAATATTTTCCGTTTTACACAAGCAGGTTCAGAAGTGTCAGCATTATTAGGTCGTATGCCATCAGCGGTAGGTTACCAACCAACTCTAGCGACAGAAATGGGTGCATTACAAGAACGTATTACTTCAACAACACAAGGTTCAATTACTTCTATTCAAGCAGTTTATGTACCTGCGGATGATTTAACAGATCCAGCTCCAGCTACTACTTTTGCTCACTTAGATGCAACAACAGTATTATCACGTGGTTTAGCAGCAAAAGGTATTTATCCTGCTGTAGATCCATTAGATTCAACATCAACAATGTTACAACCTGGTATTGTTAGTGAAACACATTATGAAGTAGCAGAAACTGTAAAAGAAACATTACAACGTTACAAAGAATTACAAGATATTATCGCAATTTTAGGTATTGATGAATTATCAGAAGAAGATCGTTTAACTGTTGCACGTGCACGTAAGGTAGAACGATTCTTATCTCAACCATTCTTTGTAGCTGAAATCTTTACAGGATCACCTGGTAAATATGTAAGTTTAGAAGAAACTATTAAAGGGTTCAAAATGGTTTTAGGCGGTGAATTAGATGATTTACCAGAACAATCATTCTACCTAGTTGGTAATATTGATGAAGCAATTGCAAAAGCAGAAACTCTAAAATAAGGAGCAATAAATATGGTTATGAACATTCGCGTTCTTACCCCAGACAGAGTTATTTGCTCAACAACTGCTGATGAAGTTGTTTTACCCGGTTTAACTGGTCAAGTAGGGGTTTTAGACGGTCATGCAGCCTTAATCACAGCTTTAGATACTGGATTATTAAGAATAAAACTAAATGAAAAGTGGACACCAATTATTCTATGTGGTGGCTTAGCTGAAATTGATCGTAATCGAGTAACAGTTTTAGTAAATGATGTAGAAGAACTTATCGGTATTGAATTAAGTGAAGCTACGAAAGAATTAGAGAAGGCAACTTTAGCAGTAGAGCAAGCTGAAACAAGTAAAGCTCGCCTAGATGCTTCTGTTGAATTAAAAAAAGCAACAGCTCGATTAGAGGCAATGAATTACTTATCGTAAAAATAAGTTCAACTCTTATTCCGCTGACTTGCTTACACTTTTCAAGAGATTCTAAAAATTCCAAATCAAATGGAATTTTTAGAATCTACTCCTTCCATATATTTCTAGAATAGTACGAATAAGCTTTTAAAATGACGACTAATTCTAATTTTAATTTTACAAAGAATTCAATTATAACATTAGAATTGCCTTTTTCTGAACATATTGAAGAATTGCGTCAACGCATTTTTTTAGTCTTTGGGATAATTTTATTGTTAACTTGTTTCGCCTTTATTGAAGTCAAAACTTTAGTTAAAATACTTGAACTACCAATTAGTAATGTAAAATTCTTCCAATTATCTCCAGGTGAATATTTTATTTCAACGATAAAAATTTCTTTTTATACAGGCTTGTTATTTTCAAGTCCTTTTATTATTGGCCAATTAATATTGTTTTTATTACCTGGATTAACAAAAAAAGAAACACGAATTATTTTACCACTTTTATTAAGTTCATTAGTTTTATTTGGTTTAGGATTAGCTTTTTCTTACTATACTTTAATACCAGCTGCTTTAAACTTTTTCTTGAATTATAGTGAAGAAGTCTTAGAGCCGTTTTGGTCATTTGACCAATATTTTGAATTTATTCTTGTTTTATTTTATAGTACAGGGTTAGCTTTTCAAATCCCAATTCTCCAAATATTAATAGGGTTATTAAATATTGTCTCACCAAAACAAATGTTGAGTGCTTGGCGATATGTTATATTAGTTTCAACAATTCTTGGAGCAATATTAACTCCCTCTACTGATCCATTAACACAATTATTGTTATCTTTAGCAATCTTGTTATTGTACTTTTCTGGGTTAGCTATCTTGTTTTTAATAAAAAATTAATTTTTATAATAGAATAATTATACTTAACAAGTATTTAAACTATGGCAACTAACAAGTTTTTTAAAAGTCTTTTATTTGCTTTAACGATTGCTATAAATGTATTTGGTTTTTCTGTTCAAGAATCATCAGCATATCCTGTTTTTGCACAACAAAATTATTCAAATCCGCGTGCTGCAAATGGGAAATTAGCTTGTGCTAATTGTCATTTAAACCAAAAAGCAATTGAAATTGAAGCACCTCAAGCTGTTCTTCCAAATTCAGTTTTCGAAGTCGAAATTAAAGTTCCTTATGATACAAGTAAGCAACAAATTGGAGCGAATGGGAAAAAGGCTGACCTTAACGTTGGTGGAATTTTAATTTTACCAAAAGGATTTAAATTAGCAGCAAAAAATCAAATTTCAGAAGAAGTTAAATTAAAAAATAAAGGTGTTTTTATTTCACCTTACAGTACTGAATTTGATAATATTTTTGTTGTAGGTCCAATTGCAGGAAAAACACATCAAGAATTACTTTTCCCAGTTGTAGCACCAGACCCAGAGAAAAATCCTGATATTAAATATTTAACGTATCCATTCTACGCTGGTGGAAACCGAGGTCGTGGCCAAGTTTATCCAACAGGTGAAAAAAGTAATGTAAACGTTTTTGGCGCTAGCCAAGCTGGTCAAATTACAGAAATTACAACATCTGAAAAAGGCGACTCAACAATTGTTATCGTAAATTCAAACGGTACAAAAACGTCACAAATTATTCCTGCAGGATTAGATTTAATGGTTAAAACAGGTGAGATTGTAAAAGCTGATCAAGCCTTAAATGTAGATCCAAACGTAGGTGGATTTGGTCAAGAAGAATCAGAAATTGTTCTACAAGATCCTGCACGAATTGTAGGTTATTTAGCTTTCTGTTTCTGTGTATTAGTAACACAGATTTTATTAGTTTTAAAGAAAAAACAATTCGAGAAGGTTCAAGCGGCAGAATTAAATTTCTAATACTTTTCCACCATTTTTTAGATTTTCGAAACATTTGTTTCGAAAATCTAAAAAAAACCTCGCCTTAACTAATTTTCGTAGTGCGAGTTATTTTTTATCGTTAATATATAAAACTGAAAGATAAAAAAATTGAAAGTAAAGATCAATGGAAAAAATTGGTTCAAGAGTGTCAAATTTTGAGAATTCAACACTCTTGAAAATTTTGTTCAATTAGTATAATTCATCTTCTTGGTGAACTAAAATTGTACAATCTGATTTTGGATATGCAATACAAGTTAACACAAAACCTGCTTCTACTTGATCATCATCTAAGAATGTTTGTTCTGATTGATCAATTTCACCTGATGTTACTTTACCAGCACAAGTTGAACAAGCACCTGCACGACATGAATATGGTAATTCAATTCCTTGTTCTTCTGCTGCATCTAAAACAAATACATCATCATTACAATCAATCGTTGAATTAATATCGTGCTCTTCGCTTAATAATGTCACTTTATAAGTAACCATATAACTCCTTATTATAAATTAATATAAAGCAAAATTTTAGAAGATTATTTCTACTCTTACTTTACTACCTTATATTATACTATGTAAATTTAATACAAATAAAATTTTTTTAATAAAAATTAAAAATTAATATTTTATTAAAATGTTTGTTTTAAACGACTTGCTTTTCCTTTTAAGTTTCTTAAATAATATAATTTTGATCGACGAACTTTTGAAGATCGTAAAACAGTAATGGAGTCAACTTTAGGAGAATGAATTAAAAAAATTCGTTCAATCCCAATTCCTTGTAAAGTTTTTCGAACCGTTATTGTTGTATTAATCGAACTATTTTTCTTTGCAATAATTGTGCCTTCATAAAATTGAACACGTTCTTTATTTCCTTCAATGATTTTTACACCAATTTTAACGTTATCTCCAATTTGAAGAGTTGGAAGATTATTTTTTAAGAACTTTTTTTCAACACTACTAATGGTTTGTTGAATATTTAATTTAGCCATGGCTTCTATCGTAATTAAATGTAATTAGTTATTATCTATAATCTTACAATTAGATTGTAAAAAAGACAATATAAAAATCATTCAAATGCATTCGACTGGGTTCGAACCAGTGATGTTCCAGAGGAAAACGGATTATGAGTCCGGTGCCTTCAACCACTCGGCCACGAATGCAAGTAAGTTTGGAGCTGATGGGATTTGAACCCACGTCCATTTAAAAATTCTTATTATAGTCGTTCACAGGTATAGTTTCAAAGAACATAAATAGAAATATAAATTATTCTAAACTAGACTCGACTTAAACGTCTAGTACTAGTGAAAAAATTTTTTGAGTTATTCGGTTAGATAGCGAATTGTAACTGGTTTCTTCTGTTAAATCCAAAAACAGTCACTAACGATAAAATTAAATTTTTAGCAGTTATTTTAAATTTGTATTTTTTTACGAAGACTACAAACTTCGACCTGATTCATATAGTAATTAAATTTAAATGTCGAAACCAAAACAGCCCCAAATTCTTCGCTTGAATAGTAAGCATGAAGGGAATCGAACCCTTGGCTTTCAGAATCGGAATCTGATGCTCTATCCACTGAGCTACATGCTTTTAGTGTAGAATGAATTTTAACTTTTGTAAAATATTCTTACTTGAATCAAGTAAGAATATTTTAATTTACTAAAAATTAGTTTATTCTTAATAGTAAATTTTTCCACCACCCCATTTTTCTGTAACAATTTTAGGTTGTAATAAAATATGACCTGCCATTGCATATAAATCATCATCTGTTACTGAACGCATACGTGGGTAAAGGTCAGCACTTTTAATACTTGGATGAACTTCCGCAATTGAATCTAAACCATCATATGATGTTGGATTTTTTAAATAATCAATTAACGCATCGATGTTATCACGACGTGGCGTTGCTAAACTTAATGCTTCTGGATCTAACCCAACGTTTGGATTTGTTTTTGTAATTCCACCTACGTGACATGCACCACAAGTTGCATTAAATAATCGTTTTCCACGTTTTACTTGTTCTGGTGTTAATACAACCGTTTTACCTGAAGCATCTTTTACAACAGTTCTTGTTGCTTCATCTAAATCAATCGCTGATGCAGTTGTTACAAAAATACTAAAAAGACCTACTACTAGTAAAGAAAAGATTTGTGAATATTTTTTAAACATGATTTAAAAAAGTTATTTACAAACTTGAAACCAAGAATTTTTAAACGAACAAACTAAAATTTTTTCTTATTTTTTACTTTTGCCAAATTGGCAATTAAACCACGTAATCGAATGTTTTCCCATCCAGCTACTAAAACGGTTATAATAATAAGTACTTGACTAAACAAAAGAATTGGATCTAATCGCCATCCATGAACCATTAAAATACAACTATAAAGAAAACCTATTGTTGCAAAAAAAATATCTTCATCTCTGGCCACTTCGGGTTTAACGTTTCGGAGAAAATATAATATTAATACACCAATACTTACAATAATACCTAAAAAGATATTCGGACCAAAACTAACATTTATCATAAGACATTTATTTTAAATTATCATATCCTAAGATAGATTTAACTAAAAACAGTATAAATGAATTTTTGAAGATTTACTAGAATTTTAAACGCGTGTAACTCGATCACTTTTACTAATAACAACAAGAGCGATCCCAATTACAAGTACAACAAGAGCGCCTGCAACTAAACTTGAAATAAAATTGGCTAATGAAGGTGTCATTTTATCGAATTCCTTTTTATTTGAATAATAATAAAGTTAAAAATAGTAAGATTGACTACAATAAGTATTGTATCAATTTTTACAAAAAAATAGAACAAATATTCTATTTTTGATTTCCAAACCGATAAATAAATTAATAAATATGAAAGATATAGGTCTAATACTAATTTTTAAGCTTTATTCTATGCTGCTATCGTATGATTCTGACATTTTAAATAAATTTAAAAATTATACTAAATCCTATATCCGAAATAAGTATACGACAAAGTTTAGGAATAATCAAGCTTGAAGTTTTAAATTATCTTGTAATTCACTTAAACTTTTGATATAATTTCTAGTAAGCCCGGATAGCTCAGTTGGTAGAGCAGTGGATTGAAGATCCTCGTGTCACCAGTTCGAATCTGGTTCTGGGCATTACTTAGTTTTCGATTCTAAAAATTGTAGTTTGTCAGGATTAAGTTCTAATTTGATTGTTCCAATAGGGCCATTTCTGTGTTTGGCAATAATAAGTTCCGTAGCAGAGACTTTCGTTTTATCCTTCAAAGGTCCTGCCAATGAGATCGGTTGAGAATTTGGTTTAGAACTATATAACATTAAAATAAGATCCGCATCTTGCTCAATGGACCCACTTTCTCGTAAATCGGATAAAATTGGGCGTTGATCGATACGACTATCTACATTACGACTTAACTGAGAAAGAGCAATAATTGGAACATTAAATTCCCGGGCTAATCCTTTTAACTCACGAGTAATCTGTGATAACTCTTGAACTCGATTTTGTTGTTTTAAATTTAATCCTTGCATTAATTGAAGATAATCAATAATCACTAATCCAAGTTGACCTTGTTCTAAAAGTATTGTTTTAATTTTAGAGCGAATATCGTGAGTCGATAATTTTGATGTGTCATCAATAAAAAAAGGTAGTTTCGAAAGTATTCGTATTACTTTATTTAATTTGATCCAGTCATTTGGCGCTAATTTTCCACTTCGTAGTTTCATTTGGTTAATTCCGCTTTCACTTGAGAGTAAGCGGTAAAGAATTTGTTCTTTTGACATTTCTAAACTACAAAATAAAATTGGTAAGCGAGAAAGTTTAATACAATTTAATGCAATATTCAAACTTAAAGCGGTTTTACCCATCGATGGTCGACCAGCAATAATGATCAAATCTGATTTTTGAAAGCCTTGAGTTAACTCATCTAATTTTAAAAATCCAGAAGGTAATCCAGGAAATTGAGGGTTTAAACTTTTATTTTTTAAGTCAGCAAATAAATCATTCAAGACTTGAGCCGTAGTTGCAACTTTATTAGGAGAAAGTTCATTCGTTATATTGAATAATTCTTTCTCAATTTTAATTAAACTTTTTTCTAAGGACATGTTGGTAATATAGCCTGAATTTATAATTTTATAACCCAATTTAATTAAACACCGTTTTAAAAATTTCTCTTTAATAATCCGAATATACTCGGTAAGATAAGAAAATGTTAAGGATTGATTTCCAAGATCTAATAGAACTTTTATTCCACCTATTTTTGAAAGTAATCCATTATCTTGCAAAAAAACAGTAACGGTAACAATATCAATTGGTAATTTATTGTCTTCCATTTCAATAAGAACTTTATATAATTCTTGGTGATTTTTAAAATAAAATGCTTCAACTACAAGATTTTGACGTGTAATTTCAAGGGCCTCTTGATTAAACAAAATACAACTTAAAACCATCTTTTCCGCTAAAAAGTTGTGAGGCAGGGAATCTTTAATTAAAATTTTATTAGTAGTTTTATCCAAAGAATTCATAATTCGATAGTTGCATTAATTAATTTTAGGATCTTGTAATTTTTATTTTTTAACATTATAATCTATTTTAAGCGTCCTTAGTTCAGTTGGTAGAACGCTAGTCTCCAAAATTAGATGTCGAGGGTTCAAGTCCTTCAGGGCGCGTTCCTCTCTCAAGAGGGTATTATTTGTTGATAGAATTCAAATCATTCAAAGATTGCGTTGAACCATTAGTTTTGATTGTTCGTCCAAGTTTAAAAAAAAAAACGGAACCCGATCATCTCCAATTGAAATTCTTTCGAAATCTTTTTTAAAACTACATTGTTAAATTCTTATGGCTAAAAAAATTACTGCACTAATTAAGTTAGCTTTACCTGCGGGAAAAGCAACACCAGCACCACCCGTTGGACCTGCTTTAGGGCAACATGGTGTAAATATTGCGGCATTCTGTAAAGAATATAATGCAAGAACAACTGATAAAATAGGATTGGTTATTCCGGTTGAAATCTCAGTCTATGAAGATAGAAGTTACACATTTATTCTTAAAACACCACCTGCGTCTGTTTTATTAGTTAATGCTGCAAAAATTAAAAAAGGTTCTTCAACACCAAATCGAGTAAGTGTTGGGTCAATTACAAAAGCTCAATTAGAAGAAATTGCGACTATAAAATTACCAGATTTAAATACTACTAAGCTTAGTAGTGCCATGAAAATTGTTGAAGGAACTGCCCGAAATATGGGTATCTCCATTGTAGATTAAATTAACATTAAATAAGTTTTTACTGGAGAAATTTATGCGAAAATTATCGCGACGTCACCAAGAAAATATTGAAAAAACGAAGAATAAAATTTATTCAAGTTTAGACGAAGCTATAGAAATTTTAAAAGAAACATCCAACACGAAATTTGTTGAAAGTGTTGAATTACATGCAAACTTAAATATAGATCCAAGATATGCGGATCAACAATTAAGAACAACTGTGACATTACCTCATGGAGTTGGTAAACAGTTAAGAATTGCTGTTTTAACAAATGAGGAAAATTTTGCAGAAGCAAAAAATGCTGGCGCGGATATTATTGGAAATGATGATTTGATTGAAATGATTACTCAAGGGAATATTAATTTTGATCTATTAATTACAACACCCAATATGATGCCGAAATTGGCAAAGTTAGGAAGAGTGTTAGGGCCAAAAGGATTAATGCCATCTCCAAAATCAGGCACAGTAAGTACAACTCTTGAAACAACTTTAACAGAGTTTAAAAAAGGAAAATTTGAGTATAAAGCCGATAAAACTGGAGTTGTTCATGTTAGTTTTGGAAAATCAAATTTTGCAAACAATCAATTAGTTGAAAATTTACAAGCTTTATACAGTTCTATTGAAAAAAATCGACCATCCGGTGTGAAAGGAAAATATTTTAAAACTTTATTTATTTGTAGCACAATGGGCCCATCGATTAAATTAGATTTAACGGCTTTTGCGTAAATTATCTAAAATTATTATTAAAATTATTTATATATCTAAGTATTATCATGTCAGAAAAAATTAATCAAATTGTTGAAGAATTAAAAACATTAACATTATTAGAAGCATCAGAATTAGTGAGTGCCATTGAAGAGACATTTGGCGTAGATGCATCTGCTGCTGCTGCGGGTCCAATCATGATGGCTGCTGCGGCTCCTGTAGAAGAAGTTGAAGAAAAAACAGAATTTGACTTAAGCCTAGATGAAGTACCAGCAGATAAAAAAATTGCTATTTTAAAAGTTATTCGTAGTATTACTGGTCTTGGTTTAAAAGAAGCGAAAGAATTAGTTGAATCTGCACCAAAAGTAATTCAAGAAGCGGTTGCAAAAGATGCTGCTGAAGATGCGAAAAAACAAATTGAAGAAGCGGGTGGTAAAGCATCTTTAAAATAATTAGAAAATAATTTATCAGAATAATAATATAGTTGACTTTGGAAGGAAATTATATTATTATTCATCTAGTTTCGAGACTTTTTCTCTTTTTTTGATTTCCAAGAATTGAGTCAAGAAGATTGAAATTCTTACTCTAGAACTAGTCGCGGAGTAGAGCAGCCTGGTAGCTCGTTGGGCTCATAACCCGAAGGTCAATGGTTCAAATCCATTCTCCGCTAGCAATTCAAACAATTTTAATAAAAAAATTAGTTTTCGATTAAAATTATATAATGAATATTAACCATTTATAAAATTTTAGAAATGACATTAAATTTACAAACACCTTTTCCAACATTTGGTGGAAGCACTGGAGGCTGGTTACGATCAGCTGAGGTTGAAGAAAAATATGCTATCACTTGGACAAGTTCAAAAGAGCAAATTTTTGAGATGCCTACTGGCGGAGCTGCAATTATGCGAAATGGAGAAAATTTACTATATTTAGCTCGGAAAGAACAATGTTTAGCTTTAGGAACGCAATTACGGACATTTAAGATTAATAACTATAAAATCTACCGTATTTTTCCAAGTGGAGAAGTTCAATACTTACATCCAAAAGATGGAGTTTTTCCAGAGAAAGTTAATCCAGGCCGTGTTGCTATGAACAGTCGTGATTTCTCAATTGGAAAAAACCCTGATCCAGCTTCAATTAAATTCAGTGGAAAAACAACATATGACAGTTAATTCATAAACAAGATTAGTTCCCAAACTAATCTTTTGGCGAGATGGCAGAGTTGGTCGATTGCGTCTGATTTGAAATCAGATGAGCCTTCGCGGGTTCCGTGGGTTCGAATCCCACTCTCGCCTTTTAAAAATCCTTGATATGTTTGCTTAACGGTGCTAAATAGTATAAAAAATTTTTATGAGTAAAGTTTACGACTGGTTTGAAGAACGACTAGAAGTTCAAGCAATTGCTGATGATATTTCAAGTAAATATGTACCACCTCATGTAAATATCTTTTATTGTTTTGGAGGTTTAGTTTTTACTTGTTTCTTAATTCAAGTTGCGACAGGTTTTGCAATGACTTTCTACTATCGACCAAGTGTCGTTGATGCATTTGCATCTGTGGAATATATTATGACAAGTGTTAATTTTGGTTGGTTAATTCGATCTGTTCATAGATGGTCTGCAAGTATGATGGTAATGATGTTAGTTTTACACGTATTCCGTGTATATCTAACAGGTGGATTTAAAAAACCACGTGAGCTAACTTGGGTAACAGGAGTTATTCTATCAGTTGTTACAGTGTCATTTGGTGTAACAGGTTATTCATTACCATGGGATCAAGTAGGATTCTGGGCATGTAAAATTGTAACAGGTGTACCTGCAGCTGTTCCAATTGTTGGTCCACCGTTAGTATTAATTTTACGAGGAGGCGAAAGTGTAGGTCAAGCAACTTTAACACGATTCTATAGTGCACATACGTTTGTTCTACCTTTAGCAGCAGCTGTTTTAATGCTAACTCACTTCTTAATGATCCGTAAACAAGGTATTTCAGGACCTTTATAATTTATAAAATAAAATATTATAAACATCAACAAATTTTATTATGTCAGTAATTAAAAAGCCAGATTTAACTGATCCAAAATTAAGAGCTAAATTAGCAAAAGGAATGGGTCATAACTATTATGGAGAGCCAGCATGGCCAAATGATCTTTTATATATTTTCCCATTAACAATGTTAGGTACATTAGCATGTTGTGTTGGATTAGCTACGTTAGCTCCAACGCAAATGGGTGAACCTGCGGATCCATTCAATACGCCATTAGAAATTTTACCGGAATGGTATTTCTTCCCAACATTTAATTTATTACGTGTTTTACCAAATAAATTATTAGGTGTATTAGCTATGGCAGCCGTTCCAGCGGGTTTAATCACTGTTCCATTTATTGAGAACGTGAATAAGTTTCAAAACCCATTCCGTCGTCCAATTGCTAGTTTAATGTTTATCATTGGCTTCTTTACAGCAGTATGGCTTGGAATCGGGGCATGCTTACCAATTGATAAAGCCGTTTCATTAGGATTCTGGTAAAAATTTATACGTATTAGTTAACAGAAATTGTTAACTAATACGTATAAATTTTAAAGGTTCTTTAAATTTAATTGAATCGCAATTCCTAGGTAAAGTAAAATCCCAACTCCTGTTAAAATATTTAGAAAACGCTGAGCGGAACGTGGCGAACCTAGTAAATTACTTTTTGCTGCAAAACTTGCAAGTCCAACATTTTCTTGTGGAATTCTTAAGAAAATGATGCTAATTAAAAAAAGACTAGTAAAAACTCCAATTATTTTTAACATAAATAGAATGAGGTTGAGATAATACGTTTCCACGGGAACCAAAAAACAAATGAAATTCTAATTATTTTTTAATTCTATTGATCAATTTCAAAAACTTCATTAAAAACTTTACTTACTTTATTTCCAGAATCAATTGATTCTAATGGGTCTTTTCGTAAGCGGTGGCGTAAGCATAAAGTGATAATCTTTTTAATATCTTCAACAGTTACTTTATCACGACCATTGTACGCTGCATGAGCTTTCGCAGCACGATTTGTTACAATGTCTCCACGTAATCCATCGACGTCTAATTTACTACATACTTCAGAAATTTTAACACGTAAATCATAATCAATTTCAACACTTGGTAATAATTTTTGAGCGGCAACAATCCGATCACGTAATTCCTGTTGTTGTGATTCATAGTTTTCAAGCCAAATTTGAGGCATTTGATCAAACGATGTTCTTTCTTCTACAACTTTTACTCGTAAAATTGGATCTTTTACCGTACGAATTTCGGCATGCATTCCAAAACGATCTAATAATTGTGGACGTAATTCTCCTTCTTCTGGATTTCCCGAACCTACAAGTACAAATCTTGCCGGATGACGAATTGAAATTCCTTCACGTTCTACCGTATTCCAACCTGAAGCTGCAGAATCTAATAAAATATCAACTAAATGATCATCTAATAAGTTTACTTCATCAACATATAGAATACCTCGATTGGCTTTCGCTAATAAGCCAGGTTCAAAGGCTTTAATCCCTTCGGTTAAAGCTTTTTCAATGTCAATTGTACCACAAACTCGATCTTCGGTAGCTCCCAGTGGTAAATCCACCATTGGAATTTTTATTAATTCCGTTTCAACGGTTTCATTCTTTTGAATCGCTAATTTTACTTCATTTCCCATTAATTCTAGATCGGATTTATGAGAATTAAATGGATCATCTTTAACGACTTCAATTTCAGGAAGTAGATCAGCAATTGCGCGAATAGTTGTGGATTTTCCAGTTCCACGATCTCCCATAATCATAACCCCACCAATTTTAGGATCAATAACGTTTAACTGTAAGGCAAGTTTCATTTCTTCTTGACCAACAATTGCTGTGAATGGAAAAACGGGTGTATTAAACTTTTTTAAATTTTCTGTTACCATAGAATTTTAATTTATTTTTAAAAGAAAGCTTTGCTAATTTAAGATTCAAACGATTGAACTAAATTATTCATAAAGTGTTGTACCTAATTGAATTGCTAAAACTGCTGCTAGTAAAGCAATACATAATGCTGTGTAAACTTGTGAATCATAGATCATATGTGAAACTCCTAGGTTTGAATGTGAAAGTGTTAGAAATCTAAAAAATTGAATATGTTAAGTTATAACAAAAAGGTTGATTTAAAATTTTAAAATGTATCACTATATAATTGTAAATTAAATTAGTAAAAATCATTAACTTTAATTTAATTTACACTTATTATTACCAACTTGATTTTGTTACGCCTGGTAATAAACATTGATGAGCCATTTCTCGAAAAACATGACGTGAAATTCCAAAATCCCTGAAAACTCCACGTGGACGTCCAGTTTTCCAACAACGATTTCGAATACGAGTTTTCGCACTATTTCTTGGAAGTTGTTGTAATTTGGAATGAATTTCAATTTTACTAGTAAAGCTCGAAGCTGTTTGATATTCTACTAGTAAGGCTTTTCGTTTCATGGAGTATTTTTTTTCTAAACGGATGCGCTTTTTTTCGCGCTCAATCATACTTTTTTTTGCCATAAGTAAATCAAAAGAATTTATAAAAGATAATAGTAACTAATTATATTTATTTGAGATTATCTTACTCTAATTTTAAAATTTAGACAAGTCATCGATTTTCAAAGAATAAATTAATTAATTTTTTCAATCTTTGTTTATAATAATATAGTAGCTAACCTTTTATATAGTTTAGTTGTAAGAAAGTCAAAAACCATATATATTTATATTGAGGAATCTATTACTATGGCATTACCATGGTATCGTGTTCATACTGTTGTTTTAAATGACCCTGGACGGTTAATTGCAGTACATTTAATGCATACAGCTTTAGTTGCAGGTTGGGCTGGATCGATGGCTTTATATGAATTAGCTGTTTTTGATCCGTCAGATCCTGTTTTAAATCCAATGTGGCGTCAAGGTATGTTTGTTATGCCATTTATGACGCGTTTAGGAATTACAGATTCTTGGGGTGGATGGAGTATCACTGGAGAAAGCGTTTCAAATCCTGGTATTTGGAGTTTTGAAGGTGTAGCTTTATCACATATTATTTTATCAGGGATGTGTTTCTTAGCTGCAATTTGGCATTGGGTTTATTGGGATTTAGAATTATTCCGTGATCCTCGAACAGGTGAACCTGCTTTAGATTTACCAAAAATCTTTGGTATTCATTTATTCTTATCAGGTTTAGCATGTTTCGGCTTTGGAGCATTCCACGTAACAGGATTATTTGGTCCTGGTATTTGGGTTTCAGATGCTTATGGTATTACAGGTAAAGTTCAACCAGTTGCTCCAGCTTGGGGTGCAGATGGTTTTAACCCATTTAACCCAGGGGGTATTGCTGCCCACCATATTGCCGCTGGTATTTTTGGTATTTTTGCTGGTATCTTCCACTTAACTGTACGTCCTCCACAAAGATTATACCGTGCTTTACGAATGGGTAATATTGAAACAGTATTATCAAGTAGTATTGCTGCAGTATTCTTTGCTGCGTTTGTAACATCAGGAACAATGTGGTATGGTGCAGCTGCAACTCCTATTGAATTATTTGGTCCAACTCGTTACCAATGGGATAGTGGTTATTTCCAACAAGAAATTGAGCGACAAGTAGAAGCCTCAGTAAGTGAAGGATTATCAGAAAGTCAAGCTTGGTCACGAATTCCAGATAAATTAGCCTTTTATGACTACATTGGTAATAACCCAGCAAAAGGTGGTTTATTCCGTGCCGGTCCGATGGATAAAGGAGATGGTATTGCTGAAGCTTGGTTAGGTCATCCAATTTTCCGTGATAAAGAAGGTCGTGAGTTAACAGTACGTCGAATGCCTGCATTCTTTGAAACATTCCCAGTTATCTTAGTTGATAAAGATGGTATTATTCGTGCGGATATTCCGTTCCGTCGTGCAGAATCAAAATATAGTATTGAGCAAGTAGGTGTAACAGTTGATTTCTATGGTGGTAAATTAAATGGTCAAACATTTAAAGATGCACCAACAGTTAAAAAGTTTGCACGTAAAGCACAATTAGGTGAAGTTTTCGAATTTGATAGAACAAGTTTAGAATCAGATGGTGTATTCAGAAGTAGCCCACGCGGTTGGTACACGTTTGGTCATGCAAACTTTGCTTTATTATTCTTCTTAGGTCATTTATGGCATGGTGGTCGAACAATCTTCCGTGATGTATTTACAGGTATTGGTGCAGAAGTTACAGAACAAGTAGAATTTGGTGCATTCCAAAAACTAGGTGATAAATCAACGAAAAAACAAGGTGCTGTATAAATTATAGCCGCGTTTTTATATTTATTTATATTTAAATAGGATCAAACAATGGAAGCTTTAGTTTATACATTTTTACTAATTGGTACTTTAATGGTAATTTTCTTTGCCGTGTTTTTCAGAGAAACGCCACGAATTATTAGAAAATAAAACCATTTTCTTTGGTTTTATTTTTTAATCTTCATGTTCTTCAAAAGGATCACGCAAATTTTTAGACGTTGGTCCAAAAGCTGTATAGATAGAATATGTAGTAATTCCTAAAAGTAAACTTGATACAAAAATTACAATAATCGTTGCTGTTTCCATGTTATATGATATTATAAACTAACGTTTTAATATTATATAACATATACTAAAAAAATTAATTTATTAAAAATAGAAAATATTTTTATGGCATTACGAACAAGATTAGGTGAAATTTTACGCCCATTAAATGCTGAATACGGTAAAGTTGCACCAGGTTGGGGAACAACTCCAATTATGGGTGTAGTAATGGTTGCGTTTTTAGTATTTTTATTAATTATTTTACAAATTTATAATTCATCGTTAATTATTGAAAATGTTGACGTAGATTGGGCAAATGGTATTGTATAATACTATAATAAATAATTTAAAAGGTATTCATTCCTTTTAAATTATAAAAATCAAATAAATTATATATATATATATATGGATATCATCAGTCTAGGTTGGGCCGGTTTAATGACAATGTTTACGTTTTCATTAGCATTAACTGTTTGGGCTCGAAATGGTTTCTAATTATTTAACACTCACAATATTATGGAATTAATCAGATCAATTTTTCCGTATGCAAGTCCTGAAATTGTAACTACTGCAGTTATTTGTTTTTCAATGACTTTGTTTGGTCTTTCGTTAGGATTTGCTTTATTAAAAGTTCAAGGTGAATAGTAAATAATTTAATAATAATATAAAAATATTATTATTAAATTATTTACGAAAGGATTAAATTCCTTGAAGTTAAGGATGAAATTTTTTTCTTTTTTAAGTTTTTTGGAAACTACATTTTTTCGAAAACGGGACCGACGAGACTCGAACTCGCAACTTCCGCCGTGACAGGGCGGTGCTCTAACCAATTGAACTACGATCCCATAGCATTTTTAATAAATCATTGTTTACATTATCTATTATATATTAATAGTATAGTATATAATAACTATAAATTTTTTATATGTCAATTTTTTTGTTTCAAGTCTCAACTGAAACGAAGGAGAAACAGGGATTCGAACCCTGGGTACAAATAATTGTACGATAGATTAGCAATCTATTGCTTTCGACCACTCAGCCATTTCTCCTAACAGGATAAGTCTTAACTTTCCGAAAAGTGTAGCAAATGGCTCTGGTGGGATTTGAACCTACGACCTTGGGCTTATGAGTCCCCTGCTCTAACCACTGAGCTACAGAGCCTTATAC
>ERZ1066133.103-NODE-103-length-46067-cov-19.605494_pt1 | contig 46067 bp, 49 predicted proteins | sample MGYA00382780_ERZ1066133 | MGnify/ENA primary metagenome ERZ1066133 (study PRJEB33369, sample SAMEA5778363) | biofilm metagenome | biome: Industrial cooling water; feature: Water cooling tower basin; material: Biofilm | place: United Arab Emirates | collected... | reverse complement strand
CGATGATGGTGTTTTCCCTTGTTTTACAAGGTTTTACTCTAACGAGAGAATCGGAAATTATAACTTTCTAACTCGAAATAAGTTGGATTATTGAATTGAGTAATTGGGTAATTCCTCCCAGAATTAGATGTTTCAGATACTTTGATTGTATTTTTTACATTCATTATCCACGTCATAATCGAAATCATCGAAAATTCATCACGAGGAATCATTTGGACGTAGGAATTGGACGTTGGGCTCGCAATAGCATGATTGATGAACCGATTGGCTGGTGTTTGCAAATTGATTTGAAGTTGAGGAACATATATGATGACATTCTCAAATGAAGAAATCAGATATTTTGGATGAATATGAAAACAAAATGAAGTCGCGCGGGATTCAGGAGGACAGTCATCACTCACCTGAACATAACTGAAATTAGTGCCTGTAAAAGACTCTGTAGAAATATATTTTGTATAAGCCTTGTTTGGTGGATAATACCCATTATCTTTGTAATAAGGGGCCCTGAATGAGATTTGTAAGGGACACAAAAAGGTGTTATAGTTGGATGGACTGTTGGGTTCATTCATGATTGGTTTCGAAGAAAACATTTTGTTTGTACCGCGATATTCTTGAATGGGTGAAAACGTAAATACGCAATAAGGTAGGAGATCACGCGACAATGGTGTGTTGCTATAATTTACAGTCAACATCCTCAGACAATCTTTTTCAATCGCCATTGCATTATCGCGATCAAAAAACACGTATGCTCGTAATCGTGTGTTGAATATCATGTAGTCGCCATAAACTAAATCAAAAGTGTTGGTTTGATCGATGGACATCGGAATGAGAAGCCATTGTGGATAAGGATCAAACGCCGATACATACTGAACAAATGGGGGGACAGTTGAAGCAGCATTATCTCGAAGTCTTAAGAGAACCGAACTACTATCTTCTGTGATTTCAATCCCACATGACCAAAAATCTTTATAGTTGGTTAAATTTACAAAATACGAATCGATGGGTGCCCGTGGGACAAAAGCGAGGTGTTGGTAGTAATGCGGACATAATTCAAAAATATCACTACCGTCATTTTGGGGGCTATCTGAGTTGAGGAGTGAAGGAGATGACGAGAATAAATTAGAGGTATTTGAATAATGACTGGAAAGACGACAGTAGTTGTCCCGTTGATATCTTGATGGTAAAATCTTGCACCGATCGAACAAGACAATAGGATAAGAGTCTGCTCTCTCTTTAATAATATTCCACCTATAGCGGATGTCAATTGGCGTGGAAAATAAGAGTGTAGAATAAGTATGTGTCCGAACAACGGTTGCGTTAAAACATTCTAAGATCAGCAAGTCCTCGTCATCTTGGTTTGAATAATGACCGGTATGGTACACGATGATGATGGTATCACCGTGAACCAATTTTTCACCGATTCTGTTCTCAGGATTACTATGTACTGTCCCTGTCGAAGGATCAACTTTATAAATTGTGAGCGCACTCCATAAAGATTGTGGTCCGAATGATACCAAGGAATTGTAACGATCGTGTTCTGGTTGAATACTCAATGGGTCTTCCAGAGGTGGTATAGGGTAAAAATTTAGAAACGACATTTTTTGTGAGATAGTAGTCGAAGATATTTGGACGAGGAAGCCAGTAAGAACAAACTTTTGTTTTAGTAATTTTGTTAATCTTGAACCGTCCAAGATACCTAATCCCGTGCACGGATTCCAATCGCGGAAATCTGAAACGCTGTATCGGTCATTGCTACCGCTTTGAATTTTTTTGAAGAGGAAATTGGAATATCTGTAAAATATTTTACAGTAATTCCATTGATTATATTCGGTGATTTGGGACATCATAATAATAAGCGAAGCGTAAGCACAGGCCGAAATGGTGATGTTATCATCTGACCGTGCTATTCCTGAATTATTTAAAAAGACTGCGAGATTCCGTGTGTTTCCACAAACATCAGGGCACCCCACGTAATTATCGTTCCCTGAACCAAAGATCTGATCTGATGGGACACTGCCTATTTGATAAAAGGGAATCACAGAATTTCTGTAAGAAACAGGAGTGATATTGAAAAACCCACCGTGAGAGTTTAGGTAGGCTATTGGTGTATTTGGAGATGTCAACGCAACTCCTCCGGTATTGATAATATTTGGGAAACCTGCTGGAAAAGATGTATTGGTATCCATAGCCGTTCCGACTGTTGCGACAACACTAACTGGGCGAGTTGGGTTCGTCATGAGTTCATTGAGAATTCCGTAAAAGTCATAACTCATACGCGCGCAATCAAATAAAAGTGTCGAACATAATACATCAAAATTGTCCTTGGTATCTCGCAATGCCCTAATCAAGAATTGAACGACGACTTCAAGGCCTGCTTCGTCATATGGGAGACCTTCCGTATCCGGCGGACATTCTGTGGGACTTGCTCCTACATAATAAATAATGACTTTGACATCTGGTAAAGAGCAGAAAATAGTCTGTAGGGCAACGGACAATTCTGTCGAGGGTCGGGGAGAATCTTCAAACAATACTTGGGAGGATATTCCGTTCGAAAGAGGCATATGTAAGTCTTGGTATTTTTCACCGTAATCAAAAGGTTCATCCTGCATGACGGTAGCATTAACGTAAGATATCTGATCGCGTAAATCAGAAATGGATTTATTGTAAATACCGTTATCTCGAAGGGCATTCACAATATCCTGTAGGAACCAAACAGATAAGAAACTCGCAAATACAGCAATCGTTTTGCCGATTCCTGTTGGAGCAAATTCTGTATTTTCAAAAACATACGTGTCTGCGTACAGAGTGCGAATATTGTAGAGATGATTGTCCAGACTGCTTGAATACGGTTGTGATTTTAAGGTATTGTCATTGGTTAGCATTGCCGTTTTGGACAATATACGACGAATTATAATGACTATAATTAGAATCAGAATAGTAATAATAAGAAGATGACGTACTGAAATTATCATATTCTCCTATGACAAACTATATTTTATTAGAGGTGTATAAATAATAATAAAATATTGTACCTAATTCTGTGTGTTTTTATGGTGGAGAAGAACTAAGTGTGAATTGGAAGAGTTTTGGGAACTCAAGATTATATCGTTTAGCTGCAACTTTAAATGCGCTAACATAACTGAAAAATAACCATGCGATAAGAACGAGATTTGCGATGACACTAGTGATCAACCCAGGTATGCCGTATTGTCCATAGGAAATCATTGAACTACCAATCGTCCATATAAACGCGACGACTAAATACCCAGTCAAAGCATTACTGGCGTTTTGTAATGTTTCTTGATCCTTACTGAAATTCACAACAGAATATTTGGATGACATCTCGCAACTGCCAATTGATGCCTGAATACTAGCAAGCAAAATCGCGTTGCCAAGCATTTTAAAAAATTTTTGTTTATCTGTTTTTGTTTTTGTACCCATATTGTATGTATTTTTAGTACAAAGCAAGACAAAAATAATTATTGTTAAGTAGAATCTATTTTATTATTTACGTGGAGATAATTTCTTCGGAAAAACGGCACCTTCGATGGTTGCAGTTGATATTGATACAGTGAGCGACTTTTCTGATAATCTTCTTGCGACAAATGCCACAAACAATTGTTGTGGTTGTCAGATTTACATGTTTTTCACTTTTTTGGATACACTTTTGACAAATGAAATGACCGCAAGTCAATTTTGAATCGTAGCTGTCATCCAAGCACACGTAGCACATTACATCACACAATGGCACTTTTTGAATGGCATGCACATACTGTCGCCAAGCGACAAAGATATCATTTTTATGTCTAGTGTCAAACTTGTTTGTAAATGTCATTTGGAGCATTTCGTCAAGAGCGGTCATGAATGAAAGAAGTGATACGCATTCGGATGTCTCGATATAATGGAATTTACGAAAGATGATGTAGGTGAACATGGCTGAATAACGTGTCGGATTATTCCATTTTCTTACGTGAATAATCCCACGAATACCATCTAAATCAATGAAAAATTCAACCTGATAGTTTTTCATTGAGCTGTCGATATCGGACAATAGCTGGACGATATCGTCAATCGACTCCTTTTCTTCTTGGGCGTCCTTAGTGGACATGCTTGACGTTGAAGATGAAGACGAAATCTCTATTGCGTCGCTCATATCTGATCTGATGGATTGCGTTCTTGGGAACGGTATGAAAATTGATAAGTTGATTTGATTTTGAGATTGATATAATCAATTTTTTTACCACTCATGTCGATAAGTAAGTTAAAGTGGAAATTTTATATAAAAAAAGACATGGATCAAGTGCTATATGACATATTGGAAGTGCCAAAGACTGCTTCCATTGATGATATAAAAAAGAGTTATAAGAAGTTATGTATCCGGTATCATCCCGATAAAGGTGGAGATGAGAATCATTTCAAGAAGATAACAGAGGCTTACAATATTCTAAAAGATCCAGAGAAACGAAAAGTTTATGACAAATTTGGTATGGATGGTGTCAAAGGAGGGGCAGGGATGAATTCGAATGGAACGGATGCTGACATGATGAATGCGATGATGAATGACTTTTTTGGGGGTGGTGGAGGAGGCAACCCTTTTGGAAGTTTTTTCCACGGAGGGCCTCCTCAGCATCGTAATAATCAAACTGGGAATGTTATGCGAGTTCTGAAAATAAAGTTAGAAGATGTGGTGTGTGGGAACGCGCATATGATTTACAAGCATTCGCGAAAGGTGATTAAACAAAGTAAAGCGCTCATAAAATGCGATCTATGTGAGGGTAGAGGCTCAAGAGCAGTTCAGTCGAATATGGGGTTCATGAAAGTGATGCAGGAAGTGGAGTGTCCTAAATGTCATGGAAAATGCTTTTCAAATCTTGATCAGTGTCGCGAAACGGTGAATGAATCTATTCGGATAGAAATACCTAGAGATTGTCAAGAAGGAGACCGAATCGTTTTGAAGAAAAGTACAGACGAACATCCTGTGCACGGACCGGGTGATCTGGTCTTGCAAATTGAATTCGAAGAGCACGCGCTATTTAAGCGGATTCAGGGGAGTCTGCATCTTTATTACGTGGTGGAAGTTTCATTGTATGAAAGCCTATTTGGGTTTTACCGAACCATCAAGTATTTGGATGGTTCCGAAATCCATATCCATTGTCCGAAGATGACATTGAATCACTCGCTAATCCCATTTATTCCTACCAAAGGACTTTACGATAAACGGAACAATTCTCGCCAACATTTATTCATTTTGGTGAAACCGACAATCCCCCCAGATCATATCATGTCGCCCCCAGCAAAATTCATCCCATATTTATTGGAAGAGAGTCAATCCGAAAAAAACCAAAACCAAAAACAATCGACCGACCAAAAAAAGATTCTGACTCCACTATCATTTTTCAAGGTGCAAGATACGTGCGTTTTATCAGCAGTATTACAAGGCATGGGACAGAACAACCCTTCACAACCATCCTCACAACGACGGCATCATGGACCAGAACAACCGCAATGCGCGCAACAATAATTATGAAATTGATTTTTGATTTTCTATAATCTTACAAAAAATCAAAAACGAGATTCCACAATGAAATTTTACGAGGATGATGAGGAAAATTATGACAATAATTATTATTCTGTTATTACCACAAACAATTTTATAGCAACTGATTCTCATCGATCCCCAAACGCATTATTTAGAGAATACATGGATTTGGAATGTCATGATATCGATCATGGGAAGAAACCATCGATGGCTTACCTTAAAAAAAATATGACAAAGACCATGTGGAGAGAGTTTGCAAAAGAGTTCGAGTACTTTTATGGTGCACCTCCCAAGAGTTTTTTGGAGTTGGGAACTATCTCATTTGGGTACACGGAACGTATGATCAGATACATGTATAAATGCTTGCGATACTTTATCACATCTCCGTCTCCTGAATTGCGCCAAGAAATTTTAGAGTTTTATGATCTCGCGTTTAAGAAAAGAAAGAGATGTTGGCCTTGTGAAGAATTGGATGAGTTGGAAACGCACATGAAAGTCCTATTTGATATGAAAGACGCATTTGTGGAATGAAATTATGAAGATGATTTCGGACGCACAATGGAATCTACGTACATTACCGGCGTTGTCTGTACCTGATTTGACCCACATGGCCGATAAACAAAGGATGTGCATCGAGCAGGTTTAGAGTAGGCATTATTAATATCAAAATACAGGGTTGAATTATATGGCGCTTGGTGCGTGAGACTTGAGAATCCAAATGATTTATCTTGGGGGACAATGTACGCGTTGTGTCGCAGATTCATTGGTGTTGCGACATCACCTGGGTAGGAGGATTCCAATGTTCGAAATGACATGATGATTTAGTTTCTTATAAGAAAGATATTTGATTTTTCTTTTTTTTCGTAAAAAGAAAAATGGAATCTGGCGAATGCCCGATATGTTATGAAGCTTTTGAGAACGATTTTATCCAGTGTGATGTGTGCTCACATTGTTTGTGCGTGAAATGTCTGGTTTCCTTGAAAACGGCTATTTGTCCATTCTGTCGGCAACCGTTTTCTGGAATCGACATACATGATTTTTCATTGTCGTACTCATCATCTTCATCCGCGTCAAGTACCGGTCATGACGAATTCATTAGTTTAAATTCAGATTGGAACATGTCTCGCATTATTCGTCACCAAACCAAGAGATTATATAAACGACAGGCAGATGAGACGCAACGAATTCGCAATGCGCAATTATCAAGAAGTCATAATCACCGTATGAGCGCAGAGCGAAAAGCAAAGCAAAAATACCCAAAACAAAATCTACAATTTGAGATTGAAGACTGAAATTAAATTAAATTAAATTAAATTTGATGGTTGCTTTGTAAAAGGGCACCACCTCGATAATTGGATAAAGGTTTCAGATTCATGACTTGATCGAAAGAAAAGATATCGAGCAATCGTGTTCCATCGTATGCCTCTAATTCAATTACAAATTCTCTATCTTTGATGTATTCTCCCGAAAAAGTCCAACCAAAAGCATTGACATAGTCGAGAGATTCGTCATTCAATTGAACCCCAATTATAGGTATTCGTGTGTTCCTGATTGTAAGGGAGAAATAATTGGGATTCCAGATGTCACGTAACGCGGACGCATTCGCAAAAGAATTGTCATTGACGTTGCACGTGGAAGGTGTGCAAATCAAGTACTCTATAAAATGTTTGTAATTTCCATGATGACCGTACGACACTGGGCATTCTATTGCACGCCATTTCAGGTCATGAGGATTACCGCGCCATACCGGAGGTGTTTCGGAATAAACATCAAAGTCGATAAAACTTTTGGGTTTCACACAAATAGGGTCGGTGCACTGGTCGAACACCATTGCGATGATTGGAAATTTAGTAATACTGGTATTGGTAAATACATCGAGAGATGAATTCAGAGGTGTCCGAATATTCTCACCCGATAATATTTCAATACACATGCCACATAATCTACCATCAAACTGGTTGTCAGAAAGTCCAATACCAAATTGTACATCACCAGATGTAAAAAGTGATGGTCCTCCTGAAGTAGATCTCGAAATGGTATCATAGCCTTGCATTTTGCAATATCCGACCTGTTGTCGGAGAGAATTATACGTCGCATTCGCCAAAAAAATGGTATGAAACAATTTATAGAACCACATATCTTTTTTTTTTAATCATTTGTACACTTTAATTCGATTTAGATCGGATTTGTTGTAAGGCGGTTAATATAGTTTCTCTTAGTTCTGAAAATGATGGGACAATAAAGCGTTGGTGGTGAATATAAATAAAAAATGTTGGGACAACTGATACCTCACTTCTATGAATACTTTCTTCATCTTCAATGTGATCCTTCAAGAATATAATTTTATTGTTAATAAAGGCTCGTTCGAAATCATAGGCCAAATCGTTGTATTTCGGCATGATCAATTTACAGGGGTTACACCATTTGGCCCATGCTTCAACAACTACAATCGGAAATCTGTTTAAAAGATCATCAAAATTTTGTCGATCTTTAATATCGAAAAGTAAAGATGGTCGAGTGTCCGAAGCGACATATGATTCTGATGATGCGTACGCTTTGCCAAACGTGCCGTAGTTCATATTTTTATTTAATAACAATAATTTTCAAGTCTTTAAGTTTATGAATACGGTGTTCCAATAAATATGGTCATTTCATCTTTTCTATAATCTTTTAAATAATCAAGACATTGTTGATTTAGACAGACATGATCGGCCTGAGGATCAATGAGACCGATTTGTCCTTGATGATCTTTGAAAAATATGACCATATGACCGATATTTCCGGACTTTTCGGGGTGGAGACCGACGATAAACGCGTGGGATGGTGGGATCTCATTAAATAACAAATAATCATCTGTGCTTGGGATGTTTCTAAATTCTATTTTCTTGAATCGCTGTTGTAGCTTGGATTTCAGTAAATGGATAATCTCTTCTATTGTGATTCCATACCGCGATTTCCTTTTAATCAATTGAACCCTTAAATCGGTTGCTTCTCTGACGGTAATGATTTTGAGGAATTCGAGCGAGCAAATGACACAATCATTGGGTATCCTAGGAGATGTGACCTGAATCGTCGAAGGTACCTTGAAGAAAATTAATTGTTCTTTCGAACCTAAAAAAGACAATTTGCTTTTTTTACGTGCGGGTTGCTGTACTTGTTGTTTATTTTTTCTGACTTGGATCTGAGTTTGAGATAATTTCTTCTTTCCAAGGATGCTTGGCATGTATATTATATTATATTATAAATTATTTAAAAGAAGACAACAAAAAAAAAAGAAAGCACAGCACAATGTCCGAAGAAGTCAAAAACGCAAAGGAACAGAAACTAAAAGCCATTGAGGATTATAACAAGTACATGCAGTCTCTGTTACCGAAAGACCAGAAAGAACAGTTCCTGAAATTGGGAGAAAAATTTTACAACTCATTCGATGTTTACAAGGGAGAATTGCTCCAAGATAGTGGTAGTGATGATAAAACCATTCATTTAGAAGAAGCTCTTGCCTATGTAGTTGAAAGCATGAAATCCGGCTTGCATCCCAAATATCTTACCGAAGACGAAGTGCATCTTCTCAAAGCAGGTTTTGGTGATCGTTGGTACGAGAATTGGGGATATAATGAGAATGATCTAAAATAATTAAATTTTTATTCATTTAAAATAAAAATAGGTATGCGCTTCGACTTGGTCGCCTTGGTGCTGATATTTACAATCGTTTTTTTCTTATTCTTTAGATTTGCTTCAAGACAGAATGGGAAGAAAATGAAACAAAACTCTTCTTCTATTTATTGGATTGCTGCGATCGTTTCCGCATTAATTATATCGTCTTTCTTGGTCGAGTGGAAAACATGGTTTATTGCTAGCCATGATGCTGAGTTCATTTAATTGATTTCTATATATTATGGTTTTCTGCAAAAATATAGAAATACAATTATATTTAATCGACATCTGGAGACGACGTATGATCAGATAGATTAGTCTTTTCGGAAACGTCTTCTGTCGTTTTTACAACACTATTTTCAAGTTCCTGTATTTCCTCTTGAAGTTCCTCATCGATATCTAAATCTAAATCTAATTTATCGGAAGATTGGACAATTGGAATTGGTTCCTCGACAACAGCATTATCGTTATCAGATAGATGGAAGATATTATCGATCTCGCTGGCATTACTTGGTAGACGTAGATCATTTAGAGATAGAGTATTTGTGTCTGCTTGTGACATATTATTCGGATTTCCCAGTAATTTGGCGTGTGTATTCAACCTTTCTTGTTGTTCGGTCAAAACAGAGGTTATATTTTGCAATTGTCTCGAATAGGAACGAAGAGTCTTGTACATGTAAATAAAGAGAATCAACAAGAGCAAGGCCAACACACCCAGAACAATAAATCGTCCGTTGGATGACCACCAGTTCGAAAGGTTTTTTGGAGCAGTCGTAACTATATTATCTTCAACCATGTTTATCCTGTTTTCTGTTTTCCTGTATCTTCTTTTAAGTCTATATATTTAGGGATCAGGAATACTGGCGTGACTGAGCTGGGATCGATTTTTTATAAAAATCTGAATCATTCCTAAATTTCCGACAGAAGACTTTAAAAAAAGTGGGAGATCTTGTTGGTAAAGTAAGTGCATATTCTGCCCCAAACCGGATATTTTGGCTATTCTGGAAAAGACCTCGGTATCAAATTCTTCCAGATAGATTGGATCTTCGCTTTCAGAACAGTCGTCGGTATCTCCCAAAATGACTTCTCTTGAATATATATTTCCGATATTGGAAAAGAATTTTACATAACGATTAAAAATGTTTATAATCATTGTGTTGGAAATAGTCACCATATCTTTACACATTTTTGCGAAACCTGCTGTAGATATGAGTATTGATTCAGAGTAACTTCCTGGTAGATGGATTTCAAGATTCTGAATATTTTGTATTTTTATAAAAGATGCGGTAGTAATCGGTGGTGACTTATCTTTGGAGACAATCTGTATTCCGAGATTAGTAGGATCGTTCTCCTTGATAAATAAATGAATACTGTCCTTCTTCTTGATGGATTTCAGGAGTTTATACAAATGATTCAGGTTGATACCTAGATGGATGACCTGTTGATTCGATGGACCGTCATAATGAAAGTGATAAAATTTTTTGGCGTCTAGGTCAACATCCACAAGCAGACGACGATTTGAATCCATCATCCTCAGGCGCACCCCTTCTTTCCGGATATCAAAGCATCCCACTTTGATATTATTTTGCAAAAGCTCGATCAGATTTTTGATAATATAAGCATCATGCGTCTTGCAACGAAAATGATATTTTACCGTCATGGTTTCTTAATCTACACTCGACAACAAATCCTTATATGCTTTAATGATGTGGAACGGAATGGAATGAAAAAACAAATTAATTAATTGTGAGTAATGATAAAGAAGTAAAGTGTTATTATTATGCTGTCATACTCATCTTTGAAAACTTCTCCCAAAGTGACGCTCCCGAGCGTTGAGATGTGGGGAACCAACATGAATATTCTGCGCGACCCTCCTAAAAGCATATATACTCGTCGAATAGACAAAGTCACCGATACCCAACAAATTACACTTCAAGAAGCTGACGCGAATGATCGCCGTTTGGAGAATATTAAAGTGTATGCCAGAAACGTGAATCCAATGGTTGGTGTATCATATAATAATTATGGAAACACTTCTAAACAGGGATCCGGCCAGAAACAGGCTACTCTGCCATACAAGGTCGAAAACGTCAGACCACCTCTCCTATCGCAATACGATTTACAACCCCTGTCGCGACTTCCACGAGATTGGTTTTACACGTTTTCCAACCCAGAATTTCCCCAATTGGTCAATAATCTACAATGTAATGATGGTAAGCGATGCATACAACAAAAAACACAGGCGACAGATGTCATTACCAATAAATTGAGACAAGCATATCTTCCCCTACATGATAGCAACTTGAAATTGAACCGCACACCTTTGAATGTGAACGCGGACACGAATAAATCACTCGGGGTTTACCCATCCAAGAATCCGATGTCCGATTCCATTATTCCAGAAAATACGATTACGAAAATCTCCAAGGCGACCAGTCATTCTGCGTCATCCGCAAATAAATCCATGAAACTTGGACGCGGGAAGGATATTCAAGAATTAACGTCTATCCTACCCAAAATGGAATCCAAATCTACAAAAAATCGTTCTGTTCCTCGTACAACAAATGCGTCCAAGCCACTTTCTACGATTCACCAAAAGACAGCGATTCAATTGTCCAAAAAGATTTCGAATCTGACGGTCAACACCAATAAGTATTCTAAAACAAACCACGTTCTCTCAAATACTCCCGTCAATATTCGGACAAATGCGAGATCGTTGGCTGGTTCCGTTGAAACCGCAAAGGATATCAGATATTTCAGCTCTGGCGCTATCCTAGATAAGAATCTTCCCACACTAGAGTCAAAACTTCCGAGTTATTCCATGGTAACGAATCTTAGTCGGAGTGGAGACTCTGAACAACTAAAACAGAGTCCCATTTATAATGCTCCTGATTCCAAAACGGTCGTCAAAGACGTTCAAACACCTCAACTCTTTTATTTTGAGCCCAAGGAGACATATATAAACACAAAATTTGATTTAAAAGATACGCTAAAATCGGGAGCCTTGGACCCAAAGCCGTCTTCTATACCATCTGTGAAATTGGAGACAGAGAATGTTAGAAATCCTTTGTCTTGGAATGGAAGTAAAATTAATAAAAAGTCGCAGTTGGCTCAGACCATTCGTCAAGCCAATACGACTTTATAAACTTTTGATTTATTTTATTTTATGTTATATTGTTTGATTTCATTTGACAATGAGTATCGGATTCAAGTCTGTCAATTGGAGTACATTGCTAGATGAAGACGAAAGACATAAAACGTATTTCAAATGGGGCGCACTGAAAACAATCATATCGGTTGAAGATGATCTGTTTTTGGTTAGATCAACGCTCATGTTGGCGTTTGAGACTGAACCGAGGAAAGAAATCGTTGAAATCCTTTCTCCATTTTATATCAGCTACAATGGTATGCTCAACAAATGGTTGATGTACGTTCATTTCTATCATGACGAAGGAAAAGAACAAAAAATTATAGTCGGCCCTTGTCGTGATTGTGTTGATCAAGAAAACTTTGATGATCCTCCACAGCCACTGCGCGGATATTACGAACATTATATGAAACAGTCTTTCGACGTTATTGGACCACTATCAACTGTCAAGGATTTTAAATTAATGATGTGTAAGGTTCCAACATGTTCTGATTGTGATTCGCTCCATACAAAACATGAAATAATTGCGGAAATTCCCTGAATATAAGAAACCATACATTCACTTCCCATGTGATGGCATCCTTTGAAAGCATGTACTCTGTCAGAGCTCGAACTCTGTCTCGGAACATAGTTATGGCTAATCTGTGACCAATAAACGTACCTCCACAAAAAAACCAGCAAGGAAACTTTAGAAAAAAATTTGGGTTTGAATATTGGTCCAATATCCGCATATCAACTTTTGACGTAGGCTGACAAGACGGTATATATATTTTGTTTTTATTTTTTAAGCATACAGTACGACAAGCTTTAAAAATATTCCTTGTCATGACATCTTCATCATTACAAATATGATAAACCCCAAAATCCAACCACATGAATTGCTGTGTATTGTATGGATTTGCTTCTGATGCGATATGCGTCCATTCAGTCTTGTTCAAATTTAGGATAAGATAGCTTGTGGTATCTTTTTCAGGGGAAATTTGTCTAAGATGGTCGGTTTTCATCTGCATCTCGTTATGCCGGTTCATTAACCAGATATGGTCGAAATTGACTGGAATAAATTTTGTCATTTCGTTTTTTGACAATAGATGCATAAGGTGTTCCTCAATAAATACTATTTTTGGTATCGGAAGCTGTATTAATTTATTTCCAAAATGCAGGTACTGTCGGAGAGATTTGTTCTTGTATTTTGCGTCGTGTTTATAAAGATCGATAAATGCCGTCACAATTGTAGTGTTCATAATAGATAGTATGAAATGAAATTATAGAATAGTCTAATATTTCATTTTATTGAAATTATTATTATAAATAATATATATCTGATTGAAAGAAAAGAAAAATGACATTGTCAAATATTCTTGTAATCGATTCTTCATTCAGAGATACATCACTTTACCCTTTGAACACTTCTTTTGGTGTCCCTGTCAACGCACCACGACAACAATCCGAATATGTAGATACTCCTCTAGTATTTTTTCAATGGACACCCACCCAATTAACAATTACTGGCACAATATCAGGAGGGACACAAAAAGCCATTATTCTATCATTAGCGGATTTCCCAAGACGGTTACGAAATTATTACGTAGGTTGCACGATTGAATTTTTAAACAGTAGCTCTGAAATATTGGAATCATCGATGATAAGTGAGTATGACCCAACATCCAATTCGGTAGAACTAGAATATGCTATAAGTAGCACGACTCTAAGCTCAACTACAAATGTAAAGATAAGCTATTGGGATTCGGTAGCTATGCCGTACTCTATTCAGATAACTGGTTATACACATGGTGTGATATCAGAATATACCCATCTTTTCGTTTATAATAGGACAAAGAACCTGATGTTTGCTATTCAGGAGATAAGCCGGCTAGGGTTAGTAACACTTGAGACATCTATGGGAAACTCGTATCATTTGAATGATCAATTCGAAATTCGTAATAGCCCATCGCATCATTTGGTGACATCATCCAATTATTACATTTCAATACTTTTTTATGAATTGTTGGATAGCCTATATGTGACTACAACTTATAGAGAAGGAGACCTTGTCCTCATACTACCAGAAAAGGGGTCATCGGATAATATAGAATGTGCGCAGATTTATAAAATTACAGGCCTTCACCCCTTCATGCGACTTGAGCTTGTTTCTTATGGTGGAAATTATTCATTAAGTTCAGTGTACTATATTGTGCCAGAAGAAATGTTCCGAGATAACCTTATTACAAGCTATAGTGGTTGTTTAAAACTATCAGTGATTCAGATAGCAGGAACATTTAAATGTGAAACATCTGTGATTCCCGACAGTTCTTCAAATGTTTTATATTTTGGAGATACTCGTTTCGGTAGTCTCTTGTATTTTAGATATTCGCAATTTAAGGATTGGATTATCGTGGATAATTTTGACAAATATACGGAAATCTTATTGGACGTTTCTAGATTGGCGATAAGATTAAATATTTATTTTCTAAGCTTGGTGAATTATACAGTCTGTTCGAATGTCGCAAACTCATCATTTCCACAAAACCCAGTATGTTTTGATGTTTCGTTAGAAACTCTCATCTTACCAAATAGATTTGTAAAAGGATACAGACAACTCCTTAGTTTTTTCCCATATGTGATTGTCAAATTATACAATATTTCAGCGTCAAATAAGACTAAAAATTATGTGATTACCTCTAATAATCCGACATCAACTATTTCTCAATTTCTTTGCCCTATCGGAAATTTGTTAAACCCAAGCATTATTCGTTTCGTGGAAGTTGCGAGTGACATGACACAATCCCTTCAGCTGAATTTTTATGATGATTTATATTTCGAAGTATGTCTTCCTAATGGAAAGATCCTTGAATATGATGATTATATCTTACCAGATCAGGATAATCTCGATCTAGTACCGAATTATACATTGGTGTTGGAAAATCGTAAAGGATTTACTGTTGCCAATACTGTATGCGCAATATTTAGTATCCGTCTTAAATAATTCATTTAACAAAATTTGTAAAAGTTTAATAATAAAAAGTATAGGAAATGTCAAAACAGTACATTCATATTGACTCGTCATTTCGGAACCGATTGTTGTATCCAAATCCTTCGGACTTTGTAATTCCTTATGTTTCTCCTACAGGAATGAATATTCAGACATACTTGAACCCTGTCTCGGCCTACTTACCTCTGTACAATTTTGTGTTTCCTGAGTGTGATTTGAGTGAATCTATAGATTTTTTTAATGTTGGATACACCGTTACCAATAGCTCCGTTAAAATATCGATCGTTGGTGGAACATCCCTTCAAATTTTTTTAGATGCTGATGAACTAGAGTCGTTCATAGGCTCATTCCAAGTAGTTGATCTGGACGTACAAAGTCTTGTTGGACTTCTTTTTGTGTATGGAGCATCATCTCCCTATCAGTCGGCAGAAATCATTGGATTTGATTGCAATACTTCTTCTATCACTTTAAGCACCCCTATTGTCTTGAACTTACCTTCTACAGGTTATGGTTATATCTATAACAATAGTACATCGTCTTCTGTTAGAGTGAATGGTGATTTACAAAATGTCTTGGTTTATGACATATCCAGCTTGTTTCTCTATAATGCGAATCTCAACGAAACAAGAGCCGTCACATTCCTTAACAATCGAATTCTGGAATTGGAACAACCATTTAGTTCGAATTGGACTGTCAATGATTTTTATTTTATCATCCGTTATCGATACCCAATCGTCTATAAATTATTACCCTATACAGACACTGATAGTGAATATTATTGTTCGACAGGGGTAAAAATGTTGCGATTACTAAAGCATCCATCAAATAACATGGTCTATGGAAAAGTATATGAATTATACTTTGCTGATACAATGACTCAGTGTGGAGTTAGCATCCGTTGGATTAGATCACTAACTAATCGTTGTTTTGAAATTGTAACACATGGGGTTCATGTAAGCAATGGTGACTTGCTCATTACGGCTGATGGATTATTGAGCTTTCAAGTATGTTCTGCGTATCAAGTGTTTCAGGTGGAAGGAAAACTGCCAGCCAGTTATATCAATACCTTTTTCACACCATTTGTATTAACTCCATTATTCAAAGATGGGTCGGAAAAGACATATAACGTGTTCCCACTCAGATTCTCTTCATATGAGAATCCGCCTAGTAATTATCAAGAATTGCAGAACATTACAGGTACTGCAATTATCTATGGTATCGATTATGATGTTAATAAAAATCGATCATATATCTATGTTAATCCATATGATACAGAATTGGTTGAACGTCTTAACAATACTTCATTACTCCCCTCTTGGTGGAATGAATGTCTTTTTTCTCCAAATTCAGCAGAGCAGTATTCACCATTAAATTACAGTGGGTCTACTGTATCAAGCGATGAATCGGTGTGTTATGAGATTGAGTTGGTAAATCTCGTATTTCCAAACACTTTTTTGAATGGTCTCAAAGTATTGACTAGTTTCTTTCCTTATTTTTTGGTTGAATTTTCCAACTTGTCGAATTCTTTTCAAAATACCAACACTCTACTGACCAACAATCCGAATGCTCAGAGGGCCTTATTCCCCATTCCTATTAGTGATGTATCCAGCCCAATTATTTCACAATTTTTGAATCTAACATGCCCGTGCTCGCAGATTGTGAAATTTAAACCGAACGACTCTTTTCATATCAGAATTTTTTATCCAAATGGTGAGACACTCACGACGTTTAACAAGGACACAATATTACCTTATTCACCTGATCCATTACTTCAGATTTCCGCTGTTTTCAGTATTAAACGTTGCGTTTGAATTATTCAAGCATTATGAAGTATGCTAAAAATCATGAAGAAAATAAAAATTAAGACGACCACAAAAATAGTGCTCATGACCCTTAGACTGCGACGCCCAGCTTCCTTTTCCTTACATTCAGTGCACAACACGAGATTAGCATAATAAGCTTTTTCAGGGGTACTTACACACCATTCATCCTCAACTACAATTCTCTCTTGGTGTTGTAGACATAGTGGTGTACTACAGAAAGCACATTTTATCAATGCCATCGACGGACAGAACACACATCTCGTATACGCTGGCGCAGTTGGTTCCAATAAGTGATAATCAGAAATGGCTATAGGCCACGGGTGTTTTGTTTCGTCGGATAAGAATCTGTCGGAAGACATTATTATAATATTTACTTTTGTTTGGAATCATGATATACAATCCGAATCAAAATTTAAAAATCAGGCTCATCTATATTTTTTTTATTAGTTATTATAATAAAAAAATGCTTCCCATTCTAAACTGGCCGGGAAACCAGATTAACGATATTAATGAATTTCGAGATGATTGTTTTAGACAGTGTCACGAGCAGAATCCAACTGATTCCGGTTGGTACGAAAAACAGGATGAGTGTGGTCGACGGTGTTCTGCCAAGTTACGACAATTCCAAAGACTATCGGGTAAAAACCCATGCGCTCAAAGGCTCCAAGCTCCTGTATATTGGTTTGATAATGACACCACGGTAACTAAAGAAGCTTTTAACTACGACCAAGCGGATCCTACACCGTATTTAAAGACCTCTTCACCCTCACAATCAAAATTGGATATTATTTATGTCATCTCATTGTCAGCCGTATTATTGTTTCTACTCGTTACAATTTTCATGACGATACATGGTCGTCGTAAGAACTAGTATGGATTTCAAGACGACGTAATTCTTGGTCGATGTAATTTCCAATCTGATCATGCGGTACAGTAAATGGAACAATGATGAGACGTATCCCATGTTTTTGGCATAAATCGTGTTTCATCTTATCGCGATATTTTTGTGTTTGAAACTTGTCTCGAGTCTGGTGGAAGAAAGGAATATATTCATAGTGTTGTCGGCCGTTGTATTCTACCGCCAATTTTAACTTATCATTATACAGATCAAGTTCCAAGTTTTCACCAGTCACTTCATTGTACAAAAATGGAGGGCGACATTTTACAAAGGGTAATCCCAGACGTTTCTGGACATGTGCTCTGCAAATCTGTTCTCCTTTTGATGAAGAAGGTGGTACTGACGACGACGAAGCTTTTTTAGTAGGGGAAGAAGAATTGGAAAAGATATCTGGGTCATAATAGTAACGTAAAGAGTATGTGCCGTACGGTTCATGTCTGGTTTCAAAGAACCAATACACGAGAAAGAAAATGATGATTAAAAGAAACAACACAAGAAAACCGTGATCGTCCCATATTTTCTTTAAGCGAAGCAATGTCCGAAAGACCATTATCTTATTTTTTTATTACAACCGAGATGGAATAATGAAAAAATAATTTAATTTAATTTAATTTAATTTTTTTGTAGTCCTGCTACGAGACTTTCAATCGACGGCGGTGCTCCAAGAATATGTTGTCCGGTTGTTTCCGAGACAATAAACGGATACCCGTTGAATTTATATTTTGATGCTTCTTTTTGATAATCCGAATCCGACAAGGAAATAATGCGCACATTTTGTATGTTATTGGTATTTTTTAAAAGTTGTTTTAATCTTTTGCAATAGCCACAGCTGTCACTGACAAAAATCTTTACTTTTAAATCTTTGAGTTGATAAGATTTAGGTTTAGACTTGGGCAGACTCTCACTCTTCCCAATTTTGGAAAGAAGATTAGTAAAAGACCCTGGATTCCCCGAAAATGTCTTTCCAGATGACTTGGATACAAAAAAAGGTACTCCTCTACCTCCCTTGCTAATAAATTCCTGATAGTTTGACTGGATCTTCAGATCCTTCAACTGGATACTTGATAAATTGTTTTGCAGTGCCTTCTTGGCGGATGTGCAGTGAGGACAGCTGTCTTGAAAATACATGACGATATCGGGTTCTTCGAATCCTTCTCGAATGATTGTTTCAAAATTCAGCTTTTTTTTTGTAGACGAGGTCCGAATTGGAATGTCTCTTTGCTATTGGACATGGGATTCTCAAAACTGGTTAATGCCCGATTGGAAGGACATTGAGCTAGGTTGAATGATGTTTTGATAGCCGAGCAAGCATAGGCATTATTAATGTTGTAATAGCCCACGCCATCATAGTCATGTGTGAGCGTGCTGAGCCCATATCCACCGCTGTATTGGGGTATGATTGGGGTCTGCATATTTGGGACAGTCACAGTAGAAGGGATAGAGTACTGTTGTTTCTGGAGGTAGGTTCCCAGAGTTGCGTATTCAGTGTGAATCGTTGTCATGATATTCTTTTCTTTTATTAATAAACAAAAGAAAGAAAAAAGTAAAATGAAAAAAAAAATCCATATTACATTATGAAAACACTATTCGAGGTTGAAACAGGCGTAACAATTCACCGCACACTTCTGCTTTCTGAGTATGCGATTGAATTATATTATCCATCATATCAGAATCGTTATACACGACGCTGATGAGTTGTTGTAGCGAGTTTTTAGCAAGTTTCAGTACAAAGAAATAATCCGGTTTCAGAATATCCGAGTACTCTTTTTGGTACTCGGGGTCTTCAATTTTCTGGAATTGCTTCGCCTTTGGATTTGGATGTTGTATCATTAAATATTCTATCCTTGTGCCGGCTGAAACAGGACATCCCCTTGAAGCCATTTTAGAAGCGAGTTGGACATGAGCGGGTTTCATCTTCTCCTGATAAAGTTGTAACCAATTCTGATCTTTGATGGATATTTCCAACTCCTCCAACCGCTTTTTAAATTTCGTAATATCGGTAATTTTTCCAGTCGATTCATCGTAACCAGTCACTACTTTCGGTTTATATTCGGATCCGACTGATTTGGTAATGGTGATGTGCGAGACGTCATAAAAATGAGAACATAGTTTAATAACTTCTTCCTGAATCAGGTCTTCAACTTCGCTTCTGCTCGGTAACGATTTACTTAGATCCATTAATAACCGCACAGTTTGTTCGTAAACGTTTCTAATCCATTTACAGTTATCTCTCCTAGCGAGCAACACACCCCGAATGGTAAGATTTTTATCGATAGAAAAATCGGCATTTTGTGTAAAGGCCATGTATCGTTTTTTGGTAAGAATCAAAAATCTCTTGTAGATCTTCTCCTCAAAAGCCAATTTCATGGGTGAGGGAAATAGGGATGTGAATTCACTTTCGACCTTAAGAGCGAATTTCCATAACTCTGTCGATGGAATCGATGGAAAATGACAATATATGGAATCGGTATTGTGAACAATCAGATTTCCGACACCAGCCGCAAAATGATGATTCTCAGTTGTGAGGTCATAAACATAACCATTATATGGTATCCGTTGGATGCTTCGTATCATCGCACTTGGTTTAGAGTTCTTGGCAACAATATCCACAACAAAACAATGATACCCGATATCCACTTTTATGGGCATAAGATCGATCTTGTGGATTAAGAAAAACACCTTTTGACACAATAGCTGACTATTAAGACACAACCGAACTCCGCCAGTTGATGGATGTATAGATGCTCGGTGAGAAATACAGAATCCTTTCCAAAACGCAAGCAGGATGGCTTTATTCGAACACATTAGAGCCCAATCCGGCACATTGCAACTGCTACATTGACCGAACATGAATGCTTCTTCCTCGGTTTTGTTATTGTAAGAAGATTGCACGAAATTATCGTCTGGAAAAGTGTTTGTGCATAAAACGTCAGGGTGGATCTGAAGATCAGACGGTTTTACAATCTGTCCTCTAGAATTCAATAATGAATGGTCGTCCGTTACATCCACCACATCTCCAGTAATGGTTGTGATTCGATAAATGCATTTAGTCTGAGTATTATGCTGATGACGGATGATCCTATATACTCGCGTCCAACCCCGTTCAGACCACGTTTCAACAAAGGTTCCCAGTTCCATGAATTGCTTACCATCATCCGAACTATGCCAATATTCTTTCCCATCAAAGCACAGATCTGACAGTTTTTCTATTTCAACTATATGGAGATCACGCCGATTGAGTCTTATGAGAACAGGTGTGTAAGAACACACCGAGTCACCATAAATCAATTGACCGCCGTAAGCCTGTTTGACGTGATTCGCAGCCTTTGTAATGGAATATCGCCCCATCGCTGTTGTGGACATGGCACCCAGTAAGAAGGGAAGATATCCCTTAGTGGCTCCCATAATACCATAAGCGCTGTTGGCGGAGACTTTAAGCGCCAATTGTCTCTTATCCAATACAGTATACATGACCGAATTTTTGTCATGATCGCGCATGCTATATTTTGTTTCTTTTCTTTTTTTCAATAAGTCTTCCAACATTCTTGGAATAACTCCTTTACGATTTTTAATGAAACGGAATTTATAATGTTTTTTATGATCGTCTTCTGTCCATTCAACAATATTACAATCAGAGTCAGGGATGTTGGGATCTGTTACCAATGTAGAAAAGTCAATGTTATACGCAATGATAGTAGTAGGATAAAGTGCTGCGAAATCAAAAGGAATAATGTCATTATAGATTCCGGGGCAGGGATCAAAGACAAATGCGCCCATATATTGGGTACTATTCATTTGGTTATGGTATTTTGATGACTCGACAACAATCTTTTGATAAAGACATTGTTTATAAATTTGAGAATAGACCTTGATCTGTTGTCCTTGGGTGTACAAACAGGGTATAGGAACGTTGCAGGCTTTGGCCATCTCAATCAGACCAATCCATAGCTGTAATTTCGAGAACAGATCCAAAACAAGTTGTGAATCCTGTACGCAATATTCACCAATGACGCTCAATAATTCAATCGCAAATGAGTCTGGCTTGGTCTTATACCTATGATAAAATTCAAAAATGTCTTTTGGTTTTACAGGATCTTTGTCGGCATTCATAAAATGTTGAGCTACGGTAGATAACTTATAATTCGATAATTTATAATCACGTTTAATTTGTGGTAGAACATCGACAACAATTCGACCAATGACGTCGAGAAACCTAAATTCCTGATTCTTGTATGCGGAGCTAGACCATGAAATTTCCCGTTCTTTGCATACTCGATTCTTGATCATGCCTTGTACTGCGAATCGATTAAATATACCCAATAATTTGGCACGATCCATCATGTATGGGATATCGAAACCAAAAATGTTATAACCAATAAGGACATGAACGCCGAGTTTTATGACCCATTCCGAGAAACCCAGCAATAATTCCTTTTCATTTTTATATGTTTGAATATACACTGGTATGTCTTGACACTCAAAACAAGAGACTTCACCCAAGGTCAACAAAATCTTTTTATCATTTCCGACCATTGAAATCTGGAATATTTCATCACTTCGGTGTTTTGCGTTTGGCATCTTGGAGTGATCGGAAGAATACACTTCAAGATCAAATGAATATATGTTGAAACTTGGGACAATGTCGGATGGATGGTTGGCGACATGACGATAGGAACATTGTACGACTTGATCGCACCACGTTCTATGATCCAATACCATATTTCCTTCCACCTTGACCCATCCTACAGATGGTATATCTTTGAAAGACAAAAATTGTAATAGACCATTTGCCTCGTGTTCATGACAACGAATACGCAGTTTTTTCCCAAAGACTACAATAACGTCATTTTTCATAATGATTTTCGATGCCGATGATCTATCGGCCTGACACGCAAAGGCTACAAAAAGAAACGGAAATTCGTTATCAGAGTAGTAATATAATTTTTTCTTATACAATAATGCCATCTTGACTGGGTGAATGGAAAATCGTTCCAACATTTCCATGAGTTTATCCTGCACGTGATTCAATAACATCCTAGATGTCCTCCATGGAATATGCGAGGGTAGCTCGATATAAAGATATACTGGAAAATCGACGACTTCAATCATGACGTTTTGGTGATCGGTCGTTAGTCCAAATCCTCGAATAACAAAACGTGTCTCGTCATTAACATCGTCGTCTTCGGCATGCCAGCTGAAGATAAAACATGGTGGAGTTTCCATCGCTTTATTTCATTTTCAGTCAGAAAAAGTTTTAAGTTGATTTGAAAATGAAATATGAACAGATTTTAGAATCAATTATTTATACCTTGATAATATGAGGCTTGAGCTTCTGTTGGATGGAATAGTAGGTCAGAGGAGGGTCACTATCGGTGATAGAGAGTAGTTTTTGCAGTGTGTGGTCTGGAATAATATTCCTGCGATCCTTCTCATCTTGGAGGTTGTTTTCCTTGATGTAATCACACAGCTTCTTTGTAATGTCAAGACGACGTGTCAGCTCCGTCGGGGGTAGGTTCAGAAACTTGCGCATTTCAGGTGAAACATCAACAGGCTTTCTGAATCCAGAGTTTGGGTTGTCGGTATCTTTGCGAGTGGCGTTCCGTAGTTTGAACAGTTTTACTAGGTCGCTCTTGAGCTGTTTTACCTTCTTGACGAGCGACTTGTCTTTGATGGTCGTAATGACCTCTGTGAAAACAACATCGAGGTCTTGGATAATGTCTTGTTTTGTCACACTTCGTCTGGTCTTCTTCACAGGAGCATCATCATCTACCACAGGGCACACTCCTAGCTCCGAGCACTCTGTCACTTCATCCTTGGCGACACTGACATCTTCGACCAGATCAGGCACAGGTTCAACCTGCTCTTCAACAGTAATAGTATTCTTTGGAGTTTTCTTTGACGACTTCTTGGTCTTCTTTACAGGCTCCACAACTTCCGTCTGTGGAGTTACAGATGTAGTTTCTTCAAGTGGAGTAGCCACAGTTTCGGCATTCACGGTTTTGAGTTTCTTTGGCATTGTGTTCTTATTATTTATACCTTATCTCGGTCTGTCTTTAAATCAAATAAATAAATATTATAGATAGATCATTACTCATTTTATTATCTTTCCAAAAAAGAAATGACATTAGTATTTATCAGAGACTATTTGTGTATGAGATGGATTGTCTTTTTAATGGTATTGAGTATCCTTGTAATTATGCTTTATCTCCAAAGAGCGCCTACCTTACTATCGACAATGAAAAAAAATTATAAAGTATTTTTATCCAAACAGGATGAATTCCTGTCACAATTGAATGAAGAAGAGCATGAACAACATATTCCGGACTTCTTGGACGATCAGACCGCGTACATCGACCACGGAAAGGTCTCATTACAGTATGTCCTATCATTATTTTACAAATATCCCAATGTTAATTATGTCATTCATTGTAATTGTAAAAATTACAACTCTGATGACCCAAAAGACATTTTGCGTTTTGTTGGAGATAGTTTTATTACGTTGTTATACAACACACAGGAAGAATGTTTTGATTCAGAGTTCGCGATATTTCAGCGGTCTGTTTTTGCCATGCAGGTGCTGGTGAATAACATCTTTTTCAATATATCATTCTTGGATATAATGCTTAATCGCCTCAAGAACGATAATAATAGATTGATAAATAATAATAATTACAAAAGGAGCTACATGACTTTTATTTTTATTGACCGAGTTCAAACCAACAAACGAAAATATATAATGACAGATCGTTTCGTCAATAGAGATGCCATCTCTATTATCCAGACGTGGGTATCTCGGGATACCGACTGCTTGTATTTAGCGCAATCATCCGATGCCGTCAAAAGAGATTATCCTACCTGTAACTACACTATATTCGATGACTGGGACATGAAGCAATTTATTCGTCAGCATTACCCCCAAAAAGTTGTTGATCGTTATGACCTGATCTTACCGTCTGCATTCAAATCAGATTTTTTCCGATACCTGTATCTATATCAAAACGGTGGATTTTACTTTGATATTTCTCTCATGTCTCAACACCCCATAACAAAATTTATTGGGATAGAGGACTATGATTTCATCAGTCCTATCGATATGGGTAGTAAAAGCACAGAACAACTCTATCAGGCATTCATGTATGTACGCAAAGGACATCCATATCTAAAGGGATGTATTGATGAGATAATGAATTATAAATTGGATCAGACACCTATATTATCTTGTTTGCGTTATACAGGCCCACAGCTCATCGGATCGATAGTGACATCGAGTAAAACCCCATCTCGGAATCTATTTTTACGTCATGCAGATGGTAATAGAATAATATTGGAGATGGGACAAAAAGATTATGTTATCATGCATACCAAAGGAAAGTATCCCAAGCAGGCCATTGGTAAAGACATGTATAAAGAATCCCAAAAAAATCATTACTCTAAACACTGTGTGTTGAATACCATCTTTTACAATTAATTGATTTTAATCGAATCGATACGAATCGATTAGGTAAGATAATAGATACAATGAGCGAGGAACGATGTTTTCGTACAGAACGAGCTTCAATTACTATAACCGAAATGCTCGCAGATCGTGGATATTACCCATCTGAAGAATCAATACACGTGTTCCTCAACATGACGAAACCCAAGATTAAGGTATTTTTCGCAACAGGAAGAAAACTGAATATCGAGCTGATGAAATCTTTTGTTGCAAATCTGCAGCAAGAGCATATCAAGCATGCGATCATCGTTCATGATCATGTGATTACAAGTTCCACTAAAAAATTATTGGATCATTTATGGGATATACATGTGGAACTCTTCCAAATGGATGAATTGCAGTTCAATATAACACATCACGAATTATATGCGAGACATGAGCTTTTGGGTCCAGAAGACGCTAGGCAATTGAAAAATATTATGAAGCAATTACCCATTATTCTTAAAAGTGATCCAGTTGTTCGCTATTTTGATTATCGAAAGTCAGATTTACTTCGAATTCATAGAAAAGATGGATCGTTGTGTTATAGAATTGTCCATTAACAAAAAAAAAAATTTGTTAAGAGTAATAAATTATAGTAATGGCATACTTACCAGACAAACGCGCCGAGATTTTTATCATTGTATTAATCATATCGTTCTTGTTATTCATGTATATCTACAACCGGACCAACATGATGAAGGAACAAACTTTTTACAAGGAAGAGTTCAAATACCTTGCTACACCAAGTTACAGGTCATACTTGGATCTTGTGGATAAGAATCTGAAATCGCCCCCCTATTATTCTTTCAATAAAGAACCCTTATCGATACCGATCTTTTATAATTATCTTCTACCAGACATTCCCCAGATTGATATGTCACAATGTCCAACAAATCCAGTTCTCCAGTATTGGTATACTCCACAATAATTAATATTGTAATAAGACAAACATGTTCCATCGGAGGACTTTTATAATATTAATATTCCTAATATTATTTACAATAGGCATATGGACAGGTTACCTTAAAATCAAGGCAATTATCGAAAAAAAACAGACAGATGGTATCAAACAATTGTGTCAATACGCGCAATTGTCAATTTATAATATAGAGAATGCTCTATTAAGCGCGTTTGATCCCTTAACTTCAGTTGGCGATGTCATTGTTAATGTGATGAACAATCCTGTTTTATTATTTTCAAAAGAGGATTTGGTAATTCGGAACATGGATACCCTAAATGTTCTAGGTGGATTTACATGTGATAGTGTTTTATATTTAACAAATAGCACCTCTGTATGGGATAACATTTATTTGACGTCCGATGATCGATCGACTCCCTTTAGAATTTATAGTCAAGATGATTACCACAAATATTTTGTTGTAGGATCTGTAGGCTCCCCCGCATGTTCTAATTTATGGGCCGATATTTCGGCCATCCATATTACAGATTTTAATATTATAAATTTTGCGTCCACATTTTCTATTGTTAATGGTAATAAGTCTTGCGATCAACTCGACGAAAGTACAATAAAAATATCGTGGAATTTTCGTATAAGAACTACTCCACAAATTACAACCAAAATGGATTGTCTAGTTTTGGTTCGTTCAGGGTATTGCGGTCAAGACTTACTAACGGGAAAATGCTTGCATGATCGTAAATATTCCCCATGCCCAAACGAAAAACATACCTTGGATTCTGGTAATATGTATTGTGACGTTGATATCCAGTCGTCCTTTTACATGGATATAGGTCTTGAATTTCAAGTCCGAGTAAATTTATTAAAACGAGAATTGTCCGTCCTGAATATGATGGTTTTTTTGAATTCTTGGGTATTGGAAAACAAACCAAATTTCAAAGTCTACCATTCAGGCTTAAAAACGATCAGTCACTTTGTGTCTATTAATAATTTAATGGATACTACAATTATTCAAAATGCCATAGAAGAAAATGTCCAGAAAACTCTGGGTATGTCATTAAACACATTATTCATGAATGCGAATGAAAATTTGAAAGATCAAGTCATTACAACATCTTTCTAAAAAAAATAGGAAAGTCAATTTAGATATACAATTATATCTAAATCTAAATATTCTTTATCATAGAACCGACTTTAGAGTGCTTTGGCCTTGATCACGTAGTTGATGGTAATTACTTTACCATTACGGACGATGGTCTTGGGGCTTTTGACACGCGAAATCTTGTATTTGAACTCCTTCTTCTTGGAGTTCAGAGTAATCTCCTTCACATGCACCACAATAGTCCTGTTAGATGTGGATTTTAGGAGTCTGTTCCCAATCTTTTTGGCAACACCAACGGGGGTCTTACCCTTATATCTGCCTTCTTGTTTACCATTGTGGACGTACACGAATGAGCGTGCGGGTGTCTTCTTTGCGCGGGATGTCTTTGTGTTGCGTGGCATACCTTTTTTACTTGATTTATATTTATATATAACGACAAAAAAAAAATAAAAAAATTAATTTAATAACTAAATGTTTTTTCGAATGGTTTTCGGAATAGGCATAATCGTTGGGTGCTTTTTAGGCTATGCAGAAACCTTCAAAAAGACAACGTATGATGCGATCATGGCGTATAGATATTTGTACCAATGCAATTCACAGAGTCATACAAAGACTTTGCGTAATATTTACAAAAGTCTGGTTGAATATCAGTATATCCATGACCATCAACTGACGTGTTCGATAAAAAAAGTAAGAAAAAATACCTACCTTATTAACTATACTATTGGAAACAGAGACCATCAGGTCGAAATTACAGTCCATAGAGGTCCAAGTGGTTATTCACAAAAACCAAGTGTCTTTTCATTGAAGTAGTCTTTTGAGTAATCGCATGTACCGTATAACGTCCAAAATGGTGACACCGTTCTTTTTAAAGTATTCTACATTAGAAGGTATCACCGTATCGCGGACAAAATTAAATTTTGTTTTTGATATGCTATATTTGAAATCGTCATTTATACAAATGTAAGAAGCTATCACACAACACAATGGATTTCGAAATTTTAAGTTCCCATTGCTTTCCAGAATCGGAATAATTTTTTCGAAAAAAGAATAAAGATTCGAATCTCCGAAATCGTCAAAAGAGACTGTTTGTCGCATGTAAATAAAAACGAGGAGGACCAGGTACTTGAAACGATCCGCACCAAAACCCTTTTGAGCCTTATCAATTTCAATACCTAATTGTTGGCATCGTTCCTTGGCTGAAAATTCATTACCAAAAATGATTTCATCCACATCATCAAAGTCTTCCATACTCTCTTTATCCTTTCAAATTTTAATTTTAATTTTAAATTTAAAGAAGAATCCGTTGAATCATATAATAACATGACACTCGAAGATTCGTCAGTACTGATCTTTAAAGCAATTGTATCATTCATCAGGGATTTGAATGAAATTTATGGCACATCCCAAAAATCACTCTGTCTATACGCGGCTCTAATTGAAAAGACAGGACTCGTTCACGAAGAACCGATTAAAAAGCATATCAAAAGTTTCCATAATTTTATTACTTCCAATGAGACCGCGATTCTACAGAAGAACATGACGTTGTTTGTGGATCCTATCATCCGTTACTCGGAAAAAGTGTACATTGATATCAGTGAGATCATGTCTTTGGCCAAGGAAAACTTTTCGGATATCCAAGAAATATGGAAGCATCTTTTGACCTTATCGGCGCTCTTGAATCCAGCGAGTCAAGCGAGACAGATATTGCAACAGGATAATAATAATACTCAAGACGACTCTTTCCTAACAGACCTTATTGATAAGATTGGAAAGCACGTGGATCCAACTTCTTCGAATCCGATGGAGAGCATGACATCATTAATGAGCTCGGGAGTTTTTAATGAGATTATGAGTTCTATGAATGACGGGGTACAGGAAGGAAAACTGGATATGCGTAGTATGGTTGGTGGATTGCAAAAGATGATTGGATCGCTATCGGAAATGATTGAGAACCCAGTGGTTGCTAATGCCGACAACACTTTAAGTATCGCTGACGACCACTGATATAGAAATTGTACGAGTCCCAGTCTTTAGGAAGAAGTGAAAGGTAGTTATGCTTGATTTGATCGGTTGAAAACATGATTAATTTGAAGAGAAACAGGAATTTTCGGATGAATTTACTGCAGTTCAAACAGGGTTTGCTCAAATTGGTATTGGTCTTGGAGAACCGAACATTCACAAGCACGCACATGCCAGTCATGTTGGCTACTTCTTGTCTAGAGAAGTGAAGCAGGAGATACTTTAAGCAATTTACTTCTGAATGGTAGTAATCGTCATTGAATCCATAAGCGATCGCCTGTTTCCGAAAATATAAAATAGACAGATGATTTTGCGCGCTACGTGTCTGCGACTTTTAGGAGGATCTTCAAATGGATACCCTCCGACACACGCTGTCGAATTCGGTCAGAATGATGAAGACGGTAGTTCATCTCGAGTGTGTTGAAGATTTCCACATCAATCATGGACGTCGTCATTTATTTTAATTGGTTGAATTATGTGTGCTTTATTTATTCGATGAGAATGGAACACTGAATAAATAAATCAAATTTTAATTTTATTCGATAAATCTAACGGGGAAGCAATTTTATTTTCGCATGACGCATGTTGTATTATTATACATTGATTTAAACCATTGTATGGTTTCTTCCAATCCGTTGAATAAGGGTTGGAATAAGTCGTATTCCGTCTTAGGCTTTAAAATAGATAGCAACAGATCATTAGATGCGAATTTTCGAATCTGACCGTCTGATTTCGAAAAATCGTATTCGACACTGAGCCCAAATCGAGAAGCAATAAACTCGGCAATTTTACTGATTGAGTGTTCGATGCTTGGAGTTATGATGACATGAGATTCATCGGTAGATAATAAGTTTTGGGAGGCCTTATCCATCAGATCAAAAATGATGGTGGCAAGATCTTTAGAAAAAATAAATTGTCGTTGAGCGCTACCGGTGCCGTTAACAATAAGGTGTGTGTCTCCACGTTGTTGCGCTAGATACGCTTTGTGGATCAATGCTGGAATGACGTGAGCGTCTCGAATTGTAAAATTATCAAATGGACCGTAAATGTTTGTGGGCGTGACACAGAAATACTTGCGTCCGTGTTGTCGCCTGTACATTTCACAATGAACTTCAAGCATTCGTTTCGCATAAGCATATCCCTTGTTGGACTCGTGCGGTGGGCCGTCATGCAACATGCCTTCTCGGACAGGATATGCAGTTTTATCTGGAAAGATACATGTAGATAGGCAACCCATGAATATATCAACACCAGCTTCATGTGCGCTCTTGATCGTGTTTAGATTGATAAGCATATTATCTTCATACATGGTGATGGGTTCCGCCATATTCTTGTACAATCCTCCACAATTGCAAGCGAGATGGATGACGATGCTGGGTGATGTATATGAAAAGAATAATTTTGTAGCATTCTTATTTCTCAAATCACAGTCGGCTGACGATAAGTATAAATACAAATAATTGGCTTGGTGATGATGATGTGCTTGCATAGCACGACCAACAAGACCATTACCACCAGTAACAAGAACCGTTTTGGGAATGATATATTTAAAGTCAATCTGTTCCTGTAAAATATCCACGTTTGCAAGAACATGAAATTGTTCCTTTATGTGTAAGGAACATGCTCTGGCTGTATAGAGATCACTGTAATTTCCTTTATAATAGGGGACGGGTTGAAATTTTTCAAGCATGTCGTTTAATCGGACGAGATTAAATTGTAATTGGATATTTGTAAGAATTTTTTGATAATCAGCACATAGTTCTTCATATGTTAGGAAAACAACGTGGTCGAGTCGTGGGAAGAGATCATTCAATAGATAAGAATATTTGACTCGACGCATTTCAAAGATATTGCGATAACGGCGTTTTTCATAAATATGCCTATCTTCTAAAATTTCAGACCCGTCTTGGTCTTCAAAGTTGTTGGCGCTCCACCATTCATTCCCAACAAATCCCTCAAAGCTTTGCAAATTTTCATCAGGTACGTGATAATGGGAGCGCCACATGCTATCAATCCAATCTATACTATTCCGGATAATGATGAAAAACAGAGTATTCTCTTGCGTTTTTGATACATCGGAAAAGCCGAAGAAGTGTTTATCACCTCTGACATATTCAATTTCAAAATTTTTTTGAATCGCGTGTTGCAGGAAATGAGTTCCACTGCATCTCTCCCCGTAAATTGTAAATTGGAGGATTTTATTATTCTCCTTGTTTTGCAACCTCATACCACTTTAATTCGTATTTAAAAGATTGTACATGATTCCTTTTAAATACCAAAAAAAAAAACAATATACATGTCTTATTCAACACGAAGAGCGCTAATCACAGGTATAACCGGTATGGATGGTAGCCTGATGGCCGACTTGCTACTTGAAAAAGGATATGAGGTGCATGGGATCATACGCAGAGCTTCCACATTCAATACACAAAGATTGCATCACATTTTCGATAAATTGCATCTTCATTATGGGGACTTATCGGACGCGTTTAATATTCATCAGATTATTCAGAGGGTTTCGCCAGATGAAATTTATAACTTTGCAGCGCAGAGTCATGTGAAGGTATCTTCAGAATTAGAGAGGTACACATTTGAGGTGAATACACTCGGATTACTACATGTGCTTCAGTCCGTTAGATTAGTGAATAAAGAATGTCGGGTTTATCACGCTTCAACTTCAGAAGAGTTTGGAAATGAAACAGATGGTACGGTCAAATTGAACGAGAATTCACCCAAAAAACCAGTATCCATCTATGGAATATCGAAATTAGCAGCCGAACATATTTGTCGTTTATACAGAGATGCTTTTGGTATGTTTATTGTATCTTCGACATTATTCAATCACGATGGACCTCGACGGGGCCATACATTTATGACGCAAAAGATCGCAAATTATGTCGGAAAAGGAGACTTTGAGAAACCCCTCCAATTAGGTAATCTGAATGCCAGACGGGATATTGGGAGTGCGAGCGACTACGTAAAGTGCATTTATTTAATGATGAGACAGGAGGTCCCAAACAGTTTTGTGATTGCGACAGGTGAAACGCATTCTGTTCGGGAATTTGTAGAATTGGCCTTTGGAGTCATAGGTATGACTATAGCATGGGTTGGTGAAGGCTTGGATGAAAGAGGTGTATTTGAAGGAAAAACATTAGTGGAGGTGAACGCTAAATACTTTAGAGATATTGATATTGAATGCTTGCTGGGTGACGCAACAAAAGCTCAAACTGAATTAAATTGGAGACCTGAAATGTCATTCAACGATTTAGTAAAAGATATGGTTGTCGCATCGCAATCCAGGCATTTTAAATTTCCAACGGTCTAAATTAATTTACGCAACCGAGAGCTTCAAAATGATTACCCGTCCACATAATGTTGCAAACAGTGTTATTTTCATTTTCGTCGGGAAAAAACGAAACAATCTTTCCAATAGTTGGAATATGAACGTCAACACGACAACGATATAACTTGCAGAATGCTTTAATTTCAATCGCTCCCCCCCATGTATCATCTTTACTCATGCGCGCTAAATATGTTTCAGATGAGTCCTGTTCATCATTCTCCCAACTCATCATAGATGAAAATGAAATATCATCCATGATTAGTGGATTCGTCTTGAGATACTCAACAATTATCTGACGTAGCCTACCACCCGACATATTGACTACAAATTTAGACAGTGAATCAAATAAACAGCTCATATTATTTAATTTAATTTAATTTATTATATTTTATAGTTCAAGTAATTATTTTGATATTTTTTCTTCTTCTTCTTGTGAGCCATTTTTTTTCTCTATAATAGAGGGGTTTTCCAAGATTCTTGTAATTTCCTTGACGATTCTATTAATCGTGAGTTCGCTTAGATTCACTTTTGATTTAAAGACTGACATTGGAACATGCTTACCATGTTTAATGATGAAATATCTGACCAGACCTGCGGCCATACTCTGGGGACGACTGCGATTCAAGAGTGCTGACTTGTCGCGGATGTTATTATAAAGTCGAATGATTTCTCGCTTTTGGTCGTCGGTAGCATAAAATTTATCCATGATTTCCATAATAATATTCTCCTCTGAAATTTGATAATTGCGGAATGCGCTGTCTTTTTTTGCATTTAGATTTACATACTTTATTCCTTCCAATGCGGTCTTCCGGCGAATATTAAAAATACTAATGAGGGACTCGCATGTCAGAGGAACGCCATGTATCTTATAAGAATGGAATACACACGCAAAGATAATTCCCTTGCGTGAATTACCTCGAAAGATTTTTTTTTGAGTAACCTCTTCATATAATTGGTTTGCGTACAATACAATTTTTTCACTGAAGCCAAGCTTATCCACATCGCGGTATATGGAAATTTCCTCCATTTTACGGAAGTGACATCGGTTTGGATCTTGACTATGTTTAGTGTCTTGACTTCCATAGAACCTCCAGTCGCGCTCATACGATACATCCTTGCTCAATAATTCTCCACATAGCTCACATATTCGGTTATTATTCTCCAATAAAATCGTCTGATGCTTACAGACCGCCTCGATATGTTTCTGTGTCGCTTTAAGTTGATCATGATCGTCATACACCGTCTTAAATAAATCAAAATCCATGATACCTTTAAATCAAATGTATTTAAACCTTTAAATTTAGATTCAATTTTAACTGATTTAAATGGAAGTGGTCCTATCATGAAATGAAATATGGAGGAAATCAAGAATACATTTCACACAGACATCAGGAAGTTGTTGCATTTGATTATTGGGAGTCTCTACAGCGATAGAGATGTATTCCTGCGAGAATTGCTTTCAAACGCTTCGGACGCAATAGATAAGTGTTGGTACATTTTGTTAAAAGATACAATCACGGAGGATATCAAATATGAAATTGTGCTGGATACTGATCGAGACGCACATATCTTGTATATCCAAGACAATGGTATTGGTATGAATCGAGAGGACTTGATAGAAAATCTAAGCACGATTGCTCATTCGGGGACGGATGATTGGAGACAGATGCTTGATAATAAGGAGTCAGTGTCCAATCTGATTGGTAAATTTGGAGTAGGATTTTTTTCAGCGTTTTTGGTAGCACAACGGATCAAGGTGATTACAAGAAAATATAACGAACAGGAAGCATACGAATGGGAGTCTGATGGTCTGTTGGAATACACGATTCGTCCGACTGAGGTGGAATGGTCGCATGGAACAAAAATAGAGCTTCATCTGAAAGACGAACACCTAAGTTTTTTAGATACTACGGTGCTTCAACAGACTGTAGAAAAATATTCACAATACATATGTTGTCCGATAAGGATCAAGGGGGTGGAAGAGAAATTTGTTCATAAAAAGGCGATTTGGAAAAAGTCGGCTTCAGAGTGTTCGGAAGAAGAATACGCAGAACTGTTCAAAAGTATTTCTAATATTCATCAAAAACCAGCTCATCGGAGACACTTTATGTTAGATGGAGGACGGCACGAATTATCTGGAATTCTATTTATAAATCCACAACCGTCCGTGTACGGTCCGCTATCAAATAAAAAAATAAAAATTTATGCGAATAATGTGCTGGTTATGGACACATGTCCTGTAGAGTTGATGCCAGATTGGATGAATTTTGTTTGCGGTGTGATTGAAACGAATCAGGATTCTCTCCATGTATCACGAGAATCCTTTAAAAATGATGAGAGTGTGAAGCAACTTCGAACAATCATTCGCAAACAGGTGTGTGCTCTACTCAACGACTTTTTCACCAAAGATCGCGAAGGTTACAAGCAGTTTTATGACAATTTTTCCAAGCACATGAAATGGGCTGTCAACGATGACGAACGTCGACTGGAATCCATATTACTGTGGAAGCATTCTTGTGATGATCGCACATTAGTCACCTTCGATGAATACGCTGAAAAAATACCAGAACCAACTGGTGATATCTTATTTATCACCGGTCATTCCGTCGAAGAAATGAAGACCTCTGTGTTTATACAGCCTTATTTGAATAAAGAGCAGTGTGTCCTCCTTTTGGATGAGCCTATTGATGAATTTTTGATGCAAAAGCTGAATAATTATAATGGTCATGCTTTGGTAGATATCACAAAAGAGGACGCACCAACAGAGGACACAGAACAGGAGGAATTTCTGAAAAAGATTCAAGTCATTGTCGACGATGAAAATATCCAGAGTGTTAGATATACTAATTGCTTGGATAGCATGGTAGATGCTGCGAGAGTCGTATCTTTAAAGACAGGTTGGTCAGCGCATATGGAGAATATCATGAAGGCTCAACCTCTGCATGAAAGGCGCATCTTTGACCTTCAAAAGGGTCAGAGGATTTTGGAGATTAACCCGTCGCACCCCCTCGTAGTACGTCTTCGGGACAGATTCGAGGAGAATGATGAGATCCCCGAGGAGAATGTCAAGATCATGTATGACCTGGCGCTATTGCGTTCAGGGTTTAATGTTAAAAATCTTCCGGACTTTACAACGACGGTTTATAGAAAATTGATTGAAACGGAAGAGTAGGTATATCATCCATCCTATTTCGATTTAGAGCCATGATGTTTCTTATGAATAAGATACATCGTACTATTTACGTCATGAATCAGAAACAGTTGCAGGCACTTCCCAAAAAAGAATTAATAGATCGTTGCATGGCACGTCAGTTGGATACAAGAGGCACCAAATTTGATCTGGTGAAACGGCTTATCGCAACGACAGAAAATGGTGTCATTCATTCGATTATTCATCGAAGGCCTGTAATTACCATTGATCGCAATGAATTTAATCATTACGTTCACAAGGACACGCTTTTAGTTTTTGATCCCGTTTCACAAATGGTTATTGGCCGTAAAGAACATTTCAACGCGGAAGAAACACACAATTTGACTTATACAGACATCGAACAGTGCATGCGTTACAAGTTTCGGTATCGGACACCAGACAATCTGGCCGATGCAACGGGACAACAACTACTTTTATATCAAAAAACAGAGGGGACCGACCCTGATCTTAAATTAAAACGCAGATTATTGGAAATTCGTAACCCCATTCTGATCGAGGAAGAGGAAGATGATGAAGATCAAGATGAATCAGACGTCTAAGAATGAAGAATAATAATTAGATTATAATAAAAATTGAATTAAACAATTTTTATTGACTCAAAGTACAATAAAAGTTAGATCATATTATGTCATTCGGAAGTGTCCCAGAAGTTATTATACGTAATTATATATTGTCGTATCTGGATATATCTGAATATTTTAATCTTGGGTGTGTCTCTCAATTTTTCAGCAAAGAGATTTCTATTCTTTCTAATTCTAATAATATTCGATTCATGTTGAAAAAATACGAACAACGGAAAATCAATTGGTTTGCGGAGCAGGTCAGTCGAATACCGACACAGGTCTTACCGTTCGAACATCATATGCCTTTATACATTTACCTTTCTGATAAGTACCATCAAACGAATTACGCAAAAAAGCTACAGATCAAGGTCGATATATATAAGAATTCGAATTCAATATATAATAATAATAATCAAGATAATCGCAGGAAAAGACTGATACGGAAATTTTCAGAAGAAATAAGTCTCGACATTAAAAATTCACTACAAAAAATCAAACGCAAATAAAATTAATTAAATATGTTGCTCTAAAAAAAAAATGCCTGATCTTTCCAAGTACTATCACCCTATTTTAATCGTGTTGTTATTGATCGATATCATACTGACCATATATCTGATTTTGATGTATGCTAAGAAGGAACCGTTTTGTAATTGTTTCGCCGCGCAATACGATGGTTCAGAAGGGGATCCTAGTCATAAATCTTATTATGGTGGTTATTGTTATGATAAGGAAAAGACCACACAAGAATATCAAAAAGGAATGTTTCAACCTGGAGTTTAGAAATATTAAATAATATTTTCATATGAAATCTGAAATATGAAAATAATTTTTGAATTACAAGTCGTTAATATCGTCGATAACAGAATGAGTTGGTTTGGTTGTGACCGATGTCTTTACTCTTTGTGGTTCGGTTAATGAATCATGTGTTTTCCGTATGAACAGATAATAAATAAGAAAGATAATAATGACCGTAAAGATTACCCAGAAAAAAATATTGGATGGCGTCCAATATCCAGAAGACAAAAAACTCGTTTGAGATACAGCCCTTGGTTGTGGTTCCACATCAATCGCTTTCGATTTTGGTTCAATTGGTGTAATATCTACACGGACTTCTAATTCAATATCCTGCTGACTCTGAACGACAAGAAAAAAATTGTCATATTTATCCTCATCCGCTATAATAGTACCGTTCATATGTCCTTTTGCTATTTTGAAAGGTAATTGTTGGATCTCCGTCTTGTCTAATTCTGTCTGAGTTGCAACATACAATTGAAAATCGGCGCTTGGTGGGACAGATATACAATCGAATGATAATTTAAAATTCGTAAGGTCGCTGTTCAGGTCAATCAATTGAGCCCGTTGACCAATTTGATATTTTTGAGTAGTAACTACCATTATTATTTTTCATCATTCATATTTTACTGTTTAAATGACTTTCTTCGGTCAATAGTAAGTATCTGGATTGTGTTTGGACGTATTGTGTCACAATTTCGCTAAATGATGCTTCATCATTTTTGAATTGCTGGAATAGAGAAATCAGTTTTCGTCGCGATTCAGTATGACTCATTAGCATATGGATGATACTGATAATATTGTCTTTGGAAGAATCCTTGGGAATAATCATTTCAATGACGTTATACAATTTGATGTACAGCACAAAGACTTCAATATCAGACCATCTATTGAAATAGAGCTGGTTGATCTCCCTAAATCGTTCATCTTGCATCAATCGGGATAGGTCCGCATAAAATGGGTTGGACTCAATTATTTTTGAGGACGAAGTACTGAGAAAGGAGTCAGAATATGATTTTTGAAGCATGAATGATTCTAAAGATATGGGACCAATCTCTTTATTTATTATTATGAAAAAATCAATAATAATAACACGACGAGTTTAAAAAAAAAAAAGAAAAGACAAGATATTATGGAAATCTGTTTGACACTGATCAAAATTCATTCACCAGAATCGGAGTATGACTTGCTCCCACGCTTGCAAGAAAACTTTGGAAATCTCTGTTTTCCGAATCCAATAATGTTAATATCACAACATATTAACATCGGAAAAGCCTTTGACATTCCAAATGATCTAAACAACCATGTATTAACGGCGGAATGGACAATCGAATATTCGTGTCCTTTCAGCATGTATAATGAACGATACGAGCATACTAAACAGATCCATTTGAACCTGAAAGAGTACAGCTCTTTTGACTTTATCGACCAAACATACAATCCGATAAAAATGACGCATTTCGTGAAATATAAAAGTGAGATATACATACAGAATGGTCGTTTAGTAAAGCATCTCATTATCGGTGTTAACCCATCACAATACAAATTAGTATTACTATTTCATTTTTACGCCGATTGGAAACATGCGATGGCATCAGTGCATCTCTGGTATCTATCACAAATTCAAAGTATATTTGGAAAGATTATTATTAGTTGTGTTCATGACAATAACCTACCTGACAGTAAAAACATCGCGGAGAAATACCTGCGATCCATATGCTCAGACGAATCTAAGCTTCAAATCACTCACAGAATTAATAACAAGAGGATAGGTGAGTCTGTGAGTTTCCGACACTTGATGCTTGAGGCACTTAAATATAAAAGCGACTACGTATTTTATGCCCATTCAAAAGGAATGCGACACACTGATGTGGACGCTATTCTCCATTGGGTGACAGTCATGTACCATAAAAATATAGCACATTTAGAAGAAATGATTTATTCGGATAGTGTTTTCATGGGTTGTTTTCGAAGTAAAATGGCTTTTGACCTCGTGAATAGAAACCAGTGGCACTACTCGGGAAGCTACTACTGGGTCGCGTTGGAAAACCTGTCTCAAGTTATTCATGACCTTTTTTATCGCTCGCATGACTATTATGTTTCGGAACGATTCCCTAGCACTGTTGTACCCAACATGAATAAATGTATTGACTTGTGTGATATTCGCATACCACCGTCCACCAGCGTATGCCCTTTTTATAATACTCAGGTTTATAGAGATTGTTTGCCCTACTTTTATTATGTTATCGTTCCAAAATTACGCGTTATTCTGGGTATGGAGTCTTGAGTAAAAATCATGCATGGCCTGTTCCATCTTGTATTTACCAGGACGATATGCGACTTCATTGTCAATCTCAGAAATACAATCTCTAAATTCAAGTCGCCAAGCATATTTTTCTTGTCGATGTTCAAAATTTTCTTTGATGATATTAATTTCTCTTTCTGCCACACTTGGTAATGAAAGCGTGGTCCATAGCACCAGACGATTATCCACTCCATAATCATTAGCTATACTGATGGTCTGTAACTTGATTACAAAATTATTGGGTGAAAACGACAAGAAATTATTCCACGAAATGATTGGGACTGTCTCATGGATCGCATTTGAATGACCATATTCAACAGATCTAGGCGACATTGTCCTTGGGAATTGTGAATGATAAAAAAGAAATCTCTGTACGTCTTCAAATTCTTGTTGGTAAATAAATGACAAACAGTCATTTCGGTCAGTAATATTCAATTGACTTGTAAAGAACTCATTTAGATTGCGTATTTCGTGGAATGTCACAGCATCATTCCAATACCGGAGGAATCTTTTTTTAACGTCTTTGATGAATTTGTTATTTAGATTATACAATTGTATAAACGGCTTTCCTTGGATCATCGCATTCAAGCAAATATTTAGATAGGTTCGTAATTCATCGTGATGCTGTTCCTTATCGAAATGCTTGCGAATTTTGTTGAAAAACGCAGATTTTCTCTTTCTCATATCCTTGGGGATGTAAAACAAGGGAAAATTACTCATGGACATGCTGACAATGAGAGCCACACTCAAGTACAAGAAAAAGAGGGTGTTGTATGTAAATTCGAACCGTCGGCGATAAAGTTTATAAAGCATGACCGCATGTTCCATTTTCATCTCGTTTCTGTAACGAAAAATAAAGTCAAATTTGACATTGTTCGAACACTTTACGTGAAATAGACGGAGCTGTTCCTCGAAATCCGAACAAATTCTTGGATTGTCCTGAAATACTTTATGCGCTGTCTCTTGTTGCTGTTTCTTGTAAAAGTTCAAGAGTATTGCGTCATATGAATGATCGGCTTGGACGACTTCCGGCAATGCTTCATAAAAGGATTCGGACATCATTCGAACGACGATACCATCACAGGTGCGACCCGTTCTACCAGCTCTTTGAATTAAAGCAGACTTGTCGCACCATTCCACAGACAATACTTTATTCCTAAGTGCGTATCTCTTGCCAAAATCAAACACATAGTTTACGTCACAAATCGTTACGGATGTTTCAAGAGCATTCGTACAAAAAACTACAAAATTCTTATTCTTGTCGTAGAACGAGTCCATGACCTTTTTCTTCTGATCATCAGACTGCTTGCCAAAGAAAGACATAACATTTTCGAACTCGTTTTCAAAACATTCTGCGAGGATCTCGCATTGAGCAGAATTCCAACAAAACACCAATACCCGATAACTCTTGTTTTTATTCATGTGTCTTTGAAACATGTTTCTTAATATATGTTGTTGGCTCATAGGTGATGTATAATACTGCAACACATCTGTTTCTGTGAAAAAAGTTTGAATATGATATTGTTCTTGACTCGAAAGTGAATACGAGTGACAATTGGGGAAATATTGCTTGATTTTCGAAATAGGACATGTTGCCGATAATAGAATGATTTTGTTATAGTTTTGATGAAAATGCTTCAAATACAAAAAAAGAAAGGCATATTCATCACTGTCAAAGTGACATTCGTCGATAACGACAATTCCATTTTTTCTGTCATTTTTCAGTATGCTGAGAATCATCGCGGATGGCGTCAAAAGTTGTACTCTATCAGAAGTCCAGTTTTTTGAATCACAATAATCCTTAATCATAGACAGAGACGCATTTGTCGGCAAAATAAATTGGGTTGGACCTGGGTTTTCAAAGCCATAGATATACTCCAGAAATCCGATAGTTTTACCCGTTCCGGTAGGAGCGGTAACGCTTGAAAATTTATGCTGAGATTCGGTAAAGATCTTTTTTGCGATAGATAACATATTGGATCCTGTAATGCACAAATCCGTCAGTTCAAATCTAATCGGTATATATAGTCAATCGAATTTACGTCTTGACTGGAGATGAAATCAATTTTTTTTAACACAACTTAAATTTGATTTGTGAATATGCTCAGTCGAATATATTATTTATACAAATGCAGAAACTCAGTGTCGAACAAATTGACGATATTATTTCAAACATCTTTCCACCAACTCATCATCCAAAGTATCTTCCGAATGATTTAAACAATCATAAGCGGATGGTAAATGACATCCGGAAGGAACTGGAACTCATTGAGATTCACCCTGAAATTATCCATGAATTGACACGACACATAAAGGCACGAATTATGAGCTCGAAGGTAGAACCCGGTGAATCTGTAGGAGTAATATGCGCGCAGAGCATCGGCGAAAAACAGACACAGATGACATTAAACACGTTTCACGCCGCTGGAATTACAGTTGAAACAGTGGTTACGGGTGTGCCAAGATTTCTTGAACTCTTGAATGCTTCTAAAGAGCCAAAGCTTTCGTCAAGCAAGATATATATAAACAGTCCTATCTTTGAAAAAAAGGATGATGTTCGTCGGTACATTTCACGAGAACTATTGGAACTGAATTTCTCGATTTTTACGCGGGATTTTGATTTTTGTGACCGCCTTAATGTACAACCATTATGGTATAATCTGTATCAAAAGTTATTCTTGACTCGACTTCAACGTGATCTGGTTAAAAAAAGTACTCGATTTATACGAGTAAGACTTTGTGATGATAATTTATACAGATTTCAGATGCCTCATTATGAGCTTGCTAAACGAGTTCAAGAAATGCTTTCGGGTGAGACAATAACAGTCGTATGCTTGGTTTCTCCGGTTCGAATTGGAGAAATGCACATCTATTACCAATATATGAACTCGTCATCTACTTCTTCACGCTTGGACGACGATGATGATGATGATGATAATAATACGACAACATGTCCCTTGAACTCCACTACCGATGATATTGTATTTTTCCACAAACTTCAAAATACAGTATTGTTTGGTATTCCTGGAATCAAGGATTATTTTATCGAAGAGACTAGTGATGGATTTATCGTCCATACTAAAGGAAATAACTATATACAAATTATGGGCATTTCACACATCGATTCATGTCGTACGATTTCAAATAATATGTGGAATATTTTTTCTGTGCTCGGTATTGAGGCGACCCGTGAATTTCTCATTCAAGAGTTTTCCAATATTATAGCTTCTGACGGAGCATACATTAATAAATGTCACGTCCATTTGTTGGTGGATATCATGACATTTTCTGGGACAATTGTATCTGTCTCCAGATATGGGATGAAAAACGACCAGTTTGGAGCGATGGCTAAGGCTTCATTTGAAGAATCTTTAGATAACTTTTTGAAAGCTTCGATCTTTGCTGAAAAGGAGCGAACTACAGATGTCAGTGCGTCCATTATATGTGGTAAACGATCTAATATTGGATCTGGGTTATGTGAGATGCTACTCGATATATCTAAGATGTTTTGAGCAGTGTAGGATTAAAAGCATACACAGTTCTAGAGTCTGAATATAATTCAATCTTGGATCCATTGCTGTCTCATATCCGTCGGTATGAACATCCACAACAGGTTCTAAGGCACCCCCAATGACCTCTGTCACATTTCTGCCGGTGCTTTCCAAATGTATTCCTCCGACCGTGGCATTCATAACATGGAGAATCTCGCAAAACGTCTGGACTTCTTCCCATATTTGAGACATATACCGGGTCTTTCGGTCTCCGACAGTAACAGTATTTGCGTGCATGGGATCGCAAATCCAAACAACCCTACGATGGTTTTCTTGTATAACGTGAACCAGACTGGGTAAATGCTTTTTCAGTTTATCCGCACCCATTCGAGTCATGATCGATAATCTTCCAGGTTCATTTTCCGGATTTAGAGCGATTGTCAAATTAAGCAACTCTTCAGGTGAAATGTCATCTGATATTTTGATTCCAATAGGGTTATTAACACCTCTCATAAACTCTACATGCGGACCGTTCAATTGCCGAGTTCTCTCCCCAATCCATAAAAAATGTGCCGAACACGCATAGTAGTCTCCAGTTAAACTGTCTTTACGAACAAGAGGTTCTTCGTACGGTAACAATAGGGCTTCGTGACCGGTGAATAATTCGATTGACTTCGTATTGGGATGGTTACTAAGACCAATGTTTTTAATAAATGCCAGAGTCTTTTTGATATGAGAATACAAGTACTTATATGTTACATCCATGGGACTCGCAATGTCGGAAGCAAATTTCCATTGTTCGGCTTGCCATAGACCAGAGTATCCACCCTGTATAAATGCTCGAAGTATGTTCAAGGTTTGACAAGACTGGTGATATGCCTTGATCATTCGGAGCGGGTTGGGGGTGCGATCTCCTAATGAAAAATTTGCCGAATTGATAATGTCTCCTTGGTATGCTGGAAGCGAAGTCGTATTACGAGTTTCTAAAAATTGTGATCTGGGTTTTGCATATTGTCCGGCGATTCTCCCAATCTTTACAATGGGAATTTCTAACCCAATTGTTAGTAGCAATGATACTTCAAGCAAGAGTCTAAAGTCTTTCCAAATTTTGTTCGTATTGGAGTCTTCGAATGTTTCCGCGCAATCTCCACCGATATAAACGAAAGATTGACCTACCGTCGCTTTGGATAATTGTTTCTTAAGCTGTCGGCTTTCTTCAGCAAATACCAAAGGAGCAACCGAAGAGAGGTACTCTTGAGAATGATCGTACGCACTACCGTCATAGTACTCAGGAATCTGCTTTGATTTCGGCATCGTTCGCCAGCTATGGGGTGCCCATCCCACAACCATATCGCAACTGAGAAGAAGATAGTATAAAATAATTTTGCGAATGTGTATCATCAGTTTTCAAATATACGCTTTAACCATTATATATATTTATGACAAAGTAAAATAAATGTAAATGGCGTCATGGTCGGACTCGAGATTGGTGAGCTTTTGTGCGTGTGTAATCGTTACATTCTTCGCAAAAATGTAGTCGATACGTTTATCATCATTGGTTGAAGCTAAAGGATTTTGTTTCCGGTAGGTAGGTCCGAGATGAATTCCAATATCTTTAAATTTATTGGAGGGCCTAACTTGTTCCACATTAAAGTCACCAACTATCAGCATTTTTTCTTGATTACAATCTGAAAACACTTCACGAATCTGTTGGTGAGTGGACTCGTTGGTTGGATCAAGCAGACACTGCTGATGATTCAAGTGGGTATTCCGTACAAGAACTTGATTCATGAGCACGAACTCGGTGTATCCTCTTTGCCTCGCTAAATTCAGAATGTCGCCTGTTTGTGAATGGAAAGCGACAGATCTCGCATTTCGTTTCTCGAATCTTTTTTTCAAATAAATGACGTTGCCTATTTTTTGAGAACCGAAAATAAAGTTATGAATGTATGGATTTAATAAAACGTATTTGATTAACGGACAAAAATAAGAAAAACACGTTGCGATGATTAAAATATTTATTACTCGATGAACATAATCCTTGATACTACGACGTTCAACAATGAGATTATGTGTGTTGGCAAGAGTTTTTGTATAAACACTTTCTATAATGAAGTTATTACATTCTTGAAGACAAATGATGTCTGGATTAAGTTGTTTAATGAGTCGGGCTTGTCTTAGATGCCGTGCAATGGGGAGCGGATTAAAAAATGTCCCGCATAATACATTGAGACTCAATAATGAGATCCTGAAATTCATGTTTTAGTTGATGGATACCACTGCTTTAATTATTTAAGAGGAAGGGGATAATCAACTTAAATAATACGGTCGACTTTGAAAATATGGTGTCCGATGAACAACAGAAACTAAACATTATGCATGAATTTAGACGACAATTGATCAATCTGTTGGATGAACTGATCGAGCAATTTCCAGAGGAAACAGATCTTGTCTTTATCCGTATTTTCATGCGAGATCAGATTCCTGTTTCGGATGTTTTGGGCAGATACATTAGAGATCTTCTGCCTCTAAAAAAACAAATTGTAGAAAAAGATGGCTCATTCTTTATCCAGAACAGTGTCTTATATTCACAACTCGCAGGTACAAAAGTGAATCATTTCAAGACTCTATGGTTATCAGATAAATTGGACGACGATGACCGCGATATCATCTGGCAGTGGATGGCGCTTTTAACCAAAATTGCCGATCAATACTATCAGAAATTCGGTCATGTCCCCGGATGGGAATTTAACTGTTGAATTAAAATATCGTATTCCATCGTAAAATATTGATA
>ERZ1066133.102-NODE-102-length-46258-cov-10.771465_pt1 | contig 46258 bp, 37 predicted proteins | sample MGYA00382780_ERZ1066133 | MGnify/ENA primary metagenome ERZ1066133 (study PRJEB33369, sample SAMEA5778363) | biofilm metagenome | biome: Industrial cooling water; feature: Water cooling tower basin; material: Biofilm | place: United Arab Emirates | collected... | reverse complement strand
CCGCGGGCCGGCCGCCGCCGGGCTTGCTTCGCCGCCGAACGCAAGCACCTGGAGAGCGGCGGCGCGCGCTCCACCGGCCGGCTGGCGCGCCTGTTTCGGGCCGGGGCTCGGGAGCCCGCCGGGGGAATCGCGAGCAGGCCTCGCCGCCGGGCCCGCTCCGGCGCCGCGGGGCCGCGCTCCGCGCTTGCATGGGGGGCGCCCGGCGGGCGATAACCGCAGCCCAACGCGGGGTTCCCGCGGGCGTACCCCGCGGGTGTTGGCCGTTCGGCAGCTTCGCGAACACCCACCCATGGCCCCCCCGATCCAAGCCGACGAAGTCAAGGACACCCTCGCCGACCTGCGCTGGCTGCGCGAGCTCGAGGAGGCCCTGGGGGAGGTGGTCGTGGGCCAGCGCGGCCTGGTGCGCGGCCTGCTGATCGGGCTCCTGACCGGCGGCCATGTGCTGCTCGAAGGGGTGCCCGGGCTGGCCAAGTCCCTGGCGGTCGCCAGCTTGGCCCGCGGCTTCGACGCCAGCTTCGCGCGCATCCAGTTCACGCCCGACCTGTTGCCCTCGGACCTGCTCGGCACGGAGGTCTTCCAGCCCAAGGACGGCAGCTTCAGCCCCCGCAAGGGTCCGATCTTCGCCCACTTCGTGCTCGCCGACGAGGTCAACCGCGCCCCGGCCAAGGTCCAATCGGCCCTGCTCGAGGCGATGCAGGAGCGCCAGGTTTCGATCGGCGGCCAGAGCTATCCGCTGCCCCAGCCGTTCCTGGTCTTGGCGACCCAGAATCCCCTCGATCAGGAGGGCACCTACGCCCTGCCGGAGGCCCAGCTCGATCGCTTCGCGCTGAAGATCCTGCTGGACTACCCCGAGCGCGCCGAGGAGCTCCTGATCCTCGATCGCATGGCGACCACCGCGCCGCCGCCGGCCATGCGCCGGGTGGCGAGCCTGGGCGACATCGAGCGCGCCCGGCGGCTGCTGGACGGGGTCGGATTGGAGTCCAGGCTGCGCGAATACATCGTGTCTCTGGTGCAGGCCACTCGCCGGCCGAAGCAGAGCGGCCTGGCGGAGCTGGAGCCCCTGGTGCGCCACGGGGCCAGTCCGCGGGCCACGATCACGCTGGCTCTGTCCGCCCGCGCCGAAGCCCTGCTGGAGGGCCGCGACCACGTGATCCCCAGCGACATCAAGCGCGTCGCACCGGCGGTGCTGCGCCATCGCGTGGCGACCACCTACGAGGCCGAAGCCAAGGGGCTGTCGAGCGACCTGTTGATCGCGCGCGTGCTCGAGGTCGTGCCCGTGCCCTGAGGCGCGGGCCCGCGCGCCAGCCCCATGTCGCCGACCTTCCCCCAGCCGCCGACCGCCCCGTCCCCGGGCGTGGGCGCCGCGCCGGCCCCCTGGGCCGCGGCGCAGGGGCCCGCCCCGGGGTCGGGGCAGGCGCTGAGCCCGGCCCAGGAGGCGCGCCTGCGCCGGCTGCTGTTGGTCATGCGCCGGCCGGTCTCGCAGGGCCTCAGCGGGGCCTTCCGATCCCATGTGCGCGGCTCCGGCATCGAATTCGAAGAGGTGCGCCCCTACCAGCCGGGGGACGACGTGCGCGGCATCGATTGGAACGTGACCGCGCGCACCGGCGAGCCGCACGTCAAGACCTACCGCGAGGAGCGCCAGCTCGAAGTGCAGCTGCTCGTGGACGTGAGCGCCTCGATGGATTTCGGCAGCGCCGAGGACAGCAAGCGCCAGAAGGCGGCCGAGCTGGCGGCGCTGCTGGCCGCCGCCTGTTCGCTGTCGCGCGATGCGCTCTCCGCGGACCTGTGCGCCGCGGGCCCGCCGTTGCATGTGCCCAAGGGGCGCAGCTCGTCGCACTGGGCGCGGCTGCACTACGCGGTCCTGAGCCACCCGGGCGGCCCCGCCAGCGGGGCGGATTTCGCCGCCGCCGCGGCCGGCCTGCGGCGCCATCTGCGGCGGCGCCACGCGGTGTTCGCGATCTCGGATTTCCAGGGCCTCGACGGGGGGGCCTGGGAAGCCGAGCTGGGCTCCCTGGCGGCCAGCCACGACGTGCATCTCGTGCGCCTGACCGATCGCTTCGAGCAGTCCCTGCCGTCCGCTGGGCTGCTGCGCCTGCGGGACCCCGAGAGCGGTCGAGCGCTCGAAATCGACAGCTCGAATCCCCGGCTGCGCCGCGCCTGGAGCCAGCGGGCGGACGAACGCCGGGCCGAGTTCGAGCGCCGCGCGGCGGCTTTCGGCCTGCCGCACTTCAGCCTCGACACGAGCGAATCGAGCGGCGAGGTCCTGGTCGGCTACCTGCGCCGCGCCGCGCGGCGGGCGACGGGAGGCCGGGCGTGAGGGTGCGGGCCGGGCTCGCCGCGGCGCGCGGGGCGCGTCGCGGACCGACCGCGCGGTGCTCCGGGGCGCTGCTCGGGGCGGCGCTGTGGTTCGCGCCGGGGCTGATCGCGGTCCCCGCGGCGGGGCCCCTGGCGAGCTCGGGGCCGGGCCCGGAGCGCATCGGCGCGCTGCGGATCCAGAGCGAGAGCCCGCCAGCCGAGGCTGGGTCGGCGCCGCCGGCGCCGCCGGTCGAAGCGAGCCGCCTGCGCGACCTGGGCGGCGCCGCCCCGGCCGACGGCGGGGCCCTGGAGGTCGAAGCGGGCCAGCCCTTCGAGTGGGTGATCGAGGTGCTGCACCCGGCCGGTTTCGCGCCCGAGTTCCAGCCGGCCCAGGCGGATGCCCCCGGAGGGCCCCTCGATCCGGAGCGGGGCTGGGCGCTGATCGAGAACCGGCCCTTCGCGCCGGTCGAGGCGCCGGCGCCCGGGATCTACCGCTCGCGGGCGGTCCTGACCGTGGCGGCCCTGGCGGGGGGCAGCCGCAGCACCGAGGCGGGCCTCGAGCGCGTGCCCGAGCGCCGGCTGCCGGACCTGGCGATCGGCTTCGTGGACAGCGCGCAGCCGAGCGCGGCCCGGGGGCCCGGGACCGGATCGCCGCCGGACTTCAGCGCCGCGGCTCCCGCCGTGCCCGCGAGCCCGCCCGGCCCCCGTTCGGTGCCCGGGCCCCGGCTTGCGGTGCGCAGCCTGATCGCCGCAGGCCAGTCGGCCCCGCTGCCGCCCCTGCCGGCGCCGCGGCCCGGCCCGGTCCTGGATCCGGCCAGCGCCTGGAGCCGCGCGGGGCTGATCGCCGCCCTGTGCCTGTCGGCAGCGGCCTGGGCGCTGCGCGCGCTGCTGAGGCCCCTGGCCGTCGCTCCGCCTACCCCGCCGCGGCCCGCCCCCGAGCAGCGCCTGCAAGAGCTGCGCGCGGCCCTCGATCAGCGGCCCGGTGCCCTGCCGGAGCGGGCCCTGTTCTACGAGCTCTCGGCGCTGCTGCGCGCCGGGCTGGCCCCGCGCCACGGCCCCGCCCCGGCCGGCCTGACCGACGAGGAGTGGCTCGAAAGCCTTGCGGGGCGCCTCCCAGCCGCCGAACGGACCGAGCTCGAGCGGCTGGTGAAGCGCTTGGCGCGCGCCAAGTACGGTCAGGAGGCCTCGAGCCCCTTCGCCGGCCGCGAACTGGTCGATGCCGTCCAAGAGCGCCTGGCCCACGCGTCCGGGCAACAGCCATGATCGCCGCGCAGCAAACCGGCCGCCGGGGCCCCTGGGGCGAGGCGCGCGGGCTGCCCGGCCCGCGCGCCCCGCGCTCGCCAGCGGCAGGGCCCGCCCGGCCCGCAGCGCGCCGATGCCGGCGCCCGCAGGTCAGCCCGGCGCCCGCCGTGGGCTTCGCTGGGGCGCTGCTGGCGCTGCCCCAGGGCGCCTTGGAAGGGGAGGCCGGAGCTCCCCGCTCCGCCGTCGCCACCACGGAAACTGTCGGCGGAGCGCCGCTGCAGCTGCCGCTGCGCTACGGCGACAAGGCCCTGGTCGATCCCTGGTTCCTGACGCTTTGGTTGGTCCTGCTTCTGGCGGCGCTGCTGCCGCGCCGGCCCGCCGCCGCCGCGGGCCCGGCGGGTCTGGCCGCGGGCCTGCCGCAGAGCCTCAAGCAGCGCCTCGGTTTCCTGCCCCGGCTGTGCGAGCTGCTCGGGCTGGCGCTGTTGATCTTCGCCCTGGCTCGGCCGGTCGCCACCGATCAGGTGCGCACGGACCTGTCGGAGGGCGTCGACATCCTGCTGGTGCTCGACCGCTCCGGCTCGATGACCCATCCGGACCTGGCCCAGGGCAAGACCCGGCTCGAGGTGGCCAAGGCGGTGGTCGAGGACTTCGCCCGGCGGCGCATGGGCGACACGCTGGGGGCCAGCGACAACGTGGGCCTGTTGGCCTTCGCCCGGGTGCCGGAGCTGCTGTGTCCCTTCACGCTCGATTTCGGCGCCCTGCAGGGCTTCCTGGCGGGCGTGCAACCGGCCCAGAGCCGCGCCGAGGATGGCACCGCGATCGGCGTCGCCCTGGCGAAGGGGGTGCGCGTGCTGTCGCGCAGCGACGCCAAGTCGCGCGTGATCGTGCTGCTCACGGACGGGCTCAACACCGACCCGGAACTCGAGCCCCTGGATGCGGCCGAGCTGGCGCGCCAGAGCGGCATCCGGGTCTACACGATCCTGGCCGGCCGCCTGCTCTACCAGGCCGGCCTGTTCAACGAGCTGGTGGCCAGCGAGGAGGAGCTGGACTCGACCGAGCTCGAAGCCATCGCCGAGCGCACCGGCGGCCGCTTTTACCGCGCCCGCGACGCGCGCCAGCTCGAACAGATCTACGCCGAGATCGAGGCCCTCGAGCGCACCCCGCGCCGGGAGGACCGCTCCATCCACCTGACCGAGCTGTATCCGGCGTTCGTGCTGGGCGGCCTGTCGCTCTACGCGCTCGGGATCCTGCTCGCCGCGACCTGGCACAGGAGGCTGCTGTGAGCCCCGATCTGTTGGCCCTCGCCCCGGCGGGCGCCGCGGGGCTCGAGTTCGAGCGCCCCGAGGCCCTGTTCCTGCTGGCCCTGGCGGCGCTGCCCGTGTTGCTCGGCTGGCGCCTCTCGCGCTGGCGCCGCCGAAGCCTCGACGCCTTTCTGCACCCAGCGCGCCGCCGGGCCTTCCTGGGGGACCACGATCCCCGCGGCGCCCGGCGCCGCCAACCGCTGGCGGCGGCGCTGCTGGCCTGCGGCGCCCTGGCCCTGGCGCAGCCGACCTGGGGGCATTTCCCGCGCCGGGTGGTGGCGCGCTCGATCGATCTGGTGGTGTGCCTCGATTGCTCGCGGTCGATGCTGGCGCGCGACGTCAAGCCCAGCCGCTTCGAGCGCATGCAGCGCGAGCTGCGCAGCCTGCTCGAGCGCTTGGAGGGCGATCGCATCGCGCTGCTGGCCTTCTCCGGCGATGTGCGCGAGGTGGCGCCGCTGACCCGCGACCGGGCCGTGCTCGGGGAGCTGCTCGACGAGCTCGACATGGCCGACAACCAGCTGGGCGGGACCGACCTCGGCGCGGCCCTCGAGCGCGCGCTGCGCCTGTTCGACGGCCGCAGCGGGGCCCATGAAGCGGTGGTCGTGCTGACCGACGGCGGCGACCTGGGCGGCCGTGGACTCGAGGTGGCCGCGGAGGCCAAGCGCCGCGGCATCCGCGTGTACGCGGTCGGCATCGGCAGCTCCCAGGGCGGCAAGATCCCGCTGGTGACCGAGCAGGGCGAGCGCTTCCTGCTCGGTCCGGATGGGCAGGAGGTCGTGACCCGGCTCGAGGAGCGGGGGCTGCTCGAGCTGGCCGCCTTGACCGACGGCGAGTACACCTCGACCGAGCGCTCGCCCACGCCCCTGCTCGAGCTCTACGAGCAGCGCCTTGATCGGCTCGACCGCCGCGACGTGGAAGGCGGCCTCGAGCTGGTTCCGATCCAGCGCGCGCAGTGGCCCCTGGGATTGGGCGTGCTGCTCGGCCTGCTGGCCCTGTGGACGCCGCTGCGCCGCAGCCCGGCCCGAGGCCGTGCGGAGGTCGAGCCGTGACGTTCGTCTTCGCCTCGCAGCGGACGCTGCGCTGCGCGCTCCGCGGCGCGGCCCATGCCCTGGCCGCCGAGCGCGCCGGCCCGGCGGCGCGGCTGCTCCTGGCGGCGCTGTGCGCCGGGGTCTGGATCGTTCCCGGCCTGCAGCCCGGGGCCCTCGCCGCGGCCGGCGCCGCGGCCCCGGCGCCGACGTCGCGCCCGCCGGCGCTCGCGGCCCAGCCCGCGGAGACCCCGGCGCTCTGGTTCGAAGCCGCGCTTTCCCAAGCGACCGATCCCCAAAGCGCCGCTCCGCGGGCGACCGATCCCCAAAGCGCCGGCCCGCGGGCCGCGGTTCCCGGCGCCGGCTCGCCGCGATCCGCGGGCCCGCAGCAGCTCGCGCCGGGCCCGGCCCGCGGCGCTCCGGCGGGCGCGGGCGCCCCGCCCCGGTCGATCGCAGCGGCGGGGACGCCGGCGGTCGGCGCCGCCGAACCGCTCCTCGAGGCGGAGCGAGCCCGCCTGCGCCAGGAAGCCGCCGGGCGACCGCGCCCGCGCGCCGAGCACGACGCGCGCCGCGCCGCGGAGCAGATCCTGGCGCTGCTCGAGGCGGACGCGCCCGCGCTGGCTGCCTTCCAGGCGCGCGCCTACCTGGGCCTCGAGGAGCCGCTGCTGGCCCCGCCCGCGCCGCCGGTCCAAACGCCGGGGGCGACCGAGCCCAGCGCGGCTCCCGGCGCCCCCGCGGCGCCGGGGAGCCCGGGGACCTCCGGGGCCCCCGACCCCGCGCTGGAGGGCCTGCCCGCACGCCCGGCGGCGCTCGAGCTCAGTTCCGCCGAACGCGCCCTGCTGGAGCTCTTGCGCGCCGCTTGCCTGTGGGAGCGGCTCGAGCAGCGCTGGCAGGCGCCGTCGGCCGCGGCCTCCCCGGGAGGCGCCGCCGCGGGCGACGCCCTGGCGGCGATGCTCGAGGCCGAGGCCGCGGCGGCCCTGGAGGCCGCCGGCCTCGCCGCCGGTCCGGGGGACCTGCGCCTGCGGGCCTTCTACAACCTGGGCACGCTGCGGCTGCTGTCGGCCGAGCAGGCCTTCCTGGCCCTGGCCGGCGAGCGCCTCCTGGCCGGCGATCAAGCCCCGGACCCCGCCGCTTTGCGGCCGCGCTACGAAGCCATCGCCGCGGCCCTGCGCGCGGCCCGCGCGCCGCTGCTGGCGCGCCTGGCCCTCGACTGGCGCGATCGCAGCACGCGCGCCAACCTCGAATGGCTGCAGCGCCGGTTGGAGGAGGTGCAGCGCGCCCTCGAGGAGCTGCCCGAGCCCGCGCAGCAGCCGCAGCCCTCCGAGCAGCCGCCGCCCGAATCCGAGCAACCTCCGGAGCAAGACCCGCAGCAGCAGCCCGAGCAGGACCCCGAGCAGCGGGGGGAGGACGGGGACCCGCCGCCCCCCGAGGAGGGCGATCCGCAGTCCGGCGAGCAGCGCCCGGAGGACGGCGCGCCGCCGCAAGAGGACCCGGGAGAGCAGGGCGACCAGCCCGAGGATCAGCCAGCCTCCGAGCCAACCGAGCCGGTTCCGGACGAGCAGCCCCCGGGCAGCGCCGCGGAGTCGCCGCAGGACGGCGGCGAGGTGGACGAGCGCGCCTTGACCGAAACCGAGATCCAGCGGCTGCTGGATCGCCTGGAGCAGTATGAACGCCTGCGCGAGGAGCTGCGCGCCCGCCGGCGCGCCCAGCGGCGCGGCGTCGAACGCGATTGGTGAGCTTCGCCCCCCCAAGACCATGCCTTCGTTCGCATCACGATCCGCGCTCCTGGCCCTGTGCTGGACGCTCCTGGCCCTGTGCGCTCCCGGGCAAACCCGCGTGCAGAGCGCGCTGCAACCGGGCGTGCTCAAGCTCGGGCAGCCCGGCGTATGGACCATCACGGTCGAGGGGGACGGCGAGGCCGAGCTGCTGCCTCCCGAGCCTGTGGACGGGCTGCGCTTCGGCCCGCCCTCGGCGCCCAGCCTGCTGCAGAGCCTGGTGCAGAGCGGCCGGCAGCGCAGCCTGCGCATCGAGACCTCCTGGCGCATCCCGGTGGTCGCCGAGCGGGCCGGCGAGTTCACGCTGCCGGCCCCGCGGGTGCGCCTGGGCGGCCAGGAGACCCGCGGCGAGCCGCGCAGCTTCGAGGCCCTGGCGGACCTGGCCGGCGCCGAGCTCGGCCTGTTCCGGATCGAGGGCGCGCCGGCGCGTCTGGTGGAGGGACAGCCGGTGGTGCTGCAGCTGATCTTCGGCTGGCGCGCGGCCGCCGGGCGCTCCTTCAACCACGCGGCGTTGTTCCTGCCCTGGTGGCGCGCGCTGCCCGGCGCGTTCGTGGAGCTGGCCGAGGTCGATGCCTCCCGCGACCGGGTCGACATCCTGGTCAACCGCAGCCAACGCGTGACCGTCGAGCGGCTGGCCGACCACCGCCACGGGGGCGAGGCCTACCTGGCTTTCCGGCTGCCGCTGCTGCTGACCCCGACCCGCCCGGGGACCCTCGAACTCTCCGGCAGTTTCCTGGAATTCGGCGAGGTGGTCCAGGAGCGCACCTTCTTCGGCAACAGCACCGGGCGCTTGACCCAGGCCCTGTACGCGCCGGCGGAGGCGCTCTCGATCGAGGTACGGCCCCTGCCGCGCGAGGGGCAGCCGCTCGATTTCGGCGGCGCGATCGGGCGCTTCAGCATCGAGGCCAGCGCCAACCCGCGGGAGCTCAAGGTGGGGGACACGCTCAAGCTGGTGGTCGAGATCCGCGGGCAGGGCAACCTGCCGTTCTTCAGCGTGCCCGAGCCCGACATCGAGGCAGCCTTCCGCGGCTTCCAATACTTTGGATTCGAGGAGGACAAGCGCCTGGACCGGCGGCGCCTCGAGTTCGACCTCGTGCCGCTCGACACGCGCTTGGAGGCGGTCCCGGCCTTCAGCCTGCCCGTGTTCGACCCGGAGACCTGGAGCTACACGCGCGTTGCGAGCGCGCCGCTGCCGATCTCCGTGCGGCCGCTCAGCACCGCGGCACCCCTGTCGGGTGCCGACGAGGGCCCGCGCTTCGCGGACGATCTCGAGGACATCGCCCCGCGCGCCCTGCTGCCCAGCGGGGCCGCCGCCCACGCGCCCGACCTGGGGCTCCTCGGGAGCGTGGCGGGCGGCCTGGCCGTGGGCTGGCTGGCGCTGCGCTCGGCGGTGCGCTGGGGGGGCCGCGAGCCCGGCGGCTCGGTCGAGCGCCGGCGGCGCCGCGCGCTCGCGGACCTGCAGCGCAGCCTGGCCACCAGCCTGGACGCCGAGGGCGATCTGTCCGCCTGGGCCACCTTCCTGGCGCGCCGCAGCGGGGAATCGCCCGCGGCCTGGGTCGGCCGCGACCTGGACGCCTGGGCCGCCCAGCGCGCGGCGCAGGGGGCCGCGCCGTTGTCCCGCGCTTCGCTCGATTCCCTGCGCCGCATCGCCCGCGGGCTCGAGTCGGCGAGCTATGGAGCCGGCGCCAAGCGCCTTTCCCGCGCCGACCTGCTGGCTACGGCGCGCGAGCTGTTGGAGGACGGGCTGTGAGCCGCGAGCGCGATCCGCAGCGGAGCCCGAGGTCGGCCCCGACTCCGTCGGGCGGGCCCGGTCGGGCTCGGGTTCGCGCGGGGTGGAGGCCCCGGCGGGGCCAGGGCCTCGGCTGGGCGGCTGCCCCGGCCGTTGGGCTCGGGCTGAGCCTGGCCGCGCTGGTCTCCCTGGGCTCCCTCGCGGGCCAGGCGCTGGGGACGACGGCGGGCGGGGCGGGCGCGGTCGAATCCGCCGCGCCGCGCGCCATGCAGACGGTTCCGTCGGCAGCGCCCGCGGCTGGGGCACAGACGGGGCCTGGCCCGGCCGCCGGCTCCGCGGCGCAAGCGAGCGCCGGTCCTCAGGGGGGGGCGGTCCCGGACGGGCCGGTTGGGGATGGCGCCCAGGCCGGCCCGCCCCTGCCCGCGAGCGGGCCTGCCGGTCAAGCCGCCAGCCCGCCGAGCCCGCGGGCCCTGCGCGCCGCCGAATACGACGCCCGCGCCAAGCTGCTCGAAGACCGCTTCCAAGCGGGCGTATCCGCGTACCGCGCCGGCGATTACGGCGAGGCCCGCCGGCTGTGGTCCGACCTGCTGGCCAGCGCGCCGAAGATGCCGTCGCCGGGCCATGGCCAGCCGCTGCATTTCGACGTCGGGCGCCTGCTCTACAACCTGGGCAACGCCTGCCTGCGCTGCGGTCAGCCGCTGGAAGCCCTGGGCGCCTACAGCGCCGCTTTGCGCCTCGCGCCGCGCGACGCCGCCCTGCGCGCCAACCTGGCCCGCGCCCGGGCCGCCGCCGGACTTGCGGAACCTCCGGCGCCGCGCCTGGTCCAGCAGCTGTCCGGCTGGCTGGATTGGCCCACGCCCGCGGAGCGCCGCTGGATGGCCCTGCTCGGTCTGCTGCCCCTGGCCCTGGCGCTGCTCTACGAAGCCCTGGCGGGCGGGCGCGGGGCCCGACGGGCCCTGGCGGCCTGCCTGTTGCTGGCGGCGGCCGCCGCCGCACCCCTGGCCCACGAATTGCTCGGACCTTCGGCCCCGGAAGTTCTGGTCGTGTCGCCCGGCGGCGCGCCGCTTTACTCCGAGCCGCGCCTCGAAGCCCGTCAGGTGGGCCAGGCGGCGGCCGGGGAGACCCTGCGCGAACTCGATGCCCTGCCGGGCTGGCGCCGGGTGGTGGGGCCGGGCGGTCCGGCGGCCTGGACGCCCGCCGGGGGCCTGTTTCACCTGGAGCCGCCCTTCGGGAAACGCCTTCGGCCTTGATCCCCGCTTGGGCGGGCCCATCATGGCGAGCCCCGTGGGAGTGGATCGGTGCTGGTGTGCCGCCCGGTCTTCAAAGCCGGTTGGGTTCCGTGAACAGCGGGACCGGTGGGTTCGATTCCCATGCACTCCCGCCACGGGGGGCGGGGTGGGATTCCCGCTCCCCGGCTTGGTTTGGGAACCGGGCCCGGCCGATGGGGGAGGACCCCCGGGCTAGCATGCCGTCGACCCGCCTCCCCCGACCGTGAGCGAGATCCCCGCCTACACGATCCGCACCTACCAGCCCGGCGACGAAGCGCGCATCCTGGAGGCCTTCAACCGCTGCTTCGCCGCGGTCGACCCGACCTTCACGCCGCGCACGCTGGAAGCCTGGCGCTGGCAGTACCTCGAGAATCCGGCCGGTCACCGCATCTACCTGGCCGTGACGGAGGACGGGGCCGTGATCAGCCAGTACGCGGGCATCCCCCAGCGCATGCGCCTCGACGGCGCCCCCGCGATCTTCACCCAGGCGGTCGATTCGATGACCGATCCGCGCTTCCGGCGCGGGCTCAAGAAGCCGGGCTTCTTCGTGCTCACCGGCTATCCCTTCGCCGAAAACTTCGGCGGCCCGCCGCCCGAGCGGGACCCGGTGATGTGGGGCCTGCCGGTGCCGCCCGCCTGGCGCATCGGCAAGGCCTACCTGCAGTACCAGCTGATCCGCAACGTGAACCAGCTGGTCTTCGCCCTGCCCGGGGAGCCCGCTCGGCTGGGCGCGGAGAGCGCCCTGACCATCGACGGCGGCGCCGTCGATGCGGGCCTGCCCGAGGGCATCGAAGGCCTGTTCGAGCGCTTTGCCGCGGAGCGCCTGGCGGTCGGGCTGCGCGATCGGGCCTACCTGGAATGGCGCTACCGCAGGAAGCCCGGCCATGGCTACCGCTTCCTGACGGCGCGGCGCGGCGCGGAGCTGGTCGGCGCGCTGATCTGGCGCGACGGTCACTTCGACCTGCAGCGCGCCGCCAACATCGCCGAGTTCCTGGTGGCCCCCGGAGATCTGGCCGCCGGCGACGCGCTCCTGCGCGAGCTGGCCCGCGAGGCCACGGCCCTGGGTCTGCCGCGCCTGCAGGCTCTGTTTCCCGACACGGCGCCCGAATGGCTCGCGTTCCAGCAGCGCGGCTTCCTGGTCGTGCCGACGCGCTATTTCCTGGTGGGTCGCGAATACCACAAGCGCTACGAAATGCGCTGGTTGTACCGGCACTGGTACTACTCCCTGGGCGATACCGACCTGATCTGAAGCCGCTGCGATGACCTCCATCGATCGATCGGAAAGCGCCTCCGGCGACTACGAGGTGCGCGAGTTCCGCCCCGGCGACGAGCACAGCTTGCTGGCGACCTTCAACGCGGTCTTCGCCGCCGAGAACCCGGGCTTCGTGCCGCGCACGCTCGCGGAGTGGCGCTGGAGCGCGCTGGAGAATCCGGCCGGATTCCGCATCTTCGTCGGGCTGCACCGCGGCCAGGTCGTGTCCCAGTACGCGGCCTGGCCGCTGCGCGTGTGGTGGGACGGGGGCGTGCGCCATTGCGCGCAAATCGTCGATTCGATGGTCCATCCGGCGCACCGCGGCGGGCTCAAGCGGCCCGGGCTGTTCGTGCGCACGGCCTGGCCGTTTTTTGATGCCTACGGCGGAGCGGACAAGGACCTGGTGCACTACGGCATGCCGATCGACACGGCCTGGCGCATCGGCCGCACCTTCCTCGAATACGAGGCCCTGCGCACCCACGGGCTGCTGGGCCGGGCGGTCGGCGAGCGTCCGGCCCGGGCGCACCTGCCGCGGTTCGTGGCCGGCCCGAGCCTCGTGGCGGGGCTCGAGGAACTGGAGCGCTTCGACGAGCAGGTGCACTGGCTGTACCAGCGCTGCGTGGGCCTGTGGGGCCTGTCGACCATCCGCGACACCCTGTTCATGAACTGGCGCTACGTCGATCGCCCGGGCGTGCGCTATCGGCGCCTGGTCTACCGGGACGGGCAGGGGATCGTGCGCGGCCTGCTGGTGCTGCGCCACATGGACTGGATCCTGCCCAACCTGATGGTGATCGCCGATTGTTTGGTGCCGCCCGGCGAGCCCGAGGTCCTCGAGCTGCTGGTCGCGGGGGCCGAGGCCCTGGCGCAGCAGGCCGGTGCGAGCGCCCTGGTCGGCCTGGTTCCCGAATGGTCGCCCTGGTTCGCCTGGTTCCAGCGGCAGGGTTTTCGCGTGCATCCGAGCGACTACTTCATGGTGGTGCGCTCGTTCCACCCGCGCATCGACAGCCTGTGGCTGCGCGACGGCTGGTGGTACCAGCTGGGCGATACCGACTTGGTCTGATCGATCCGCGGGCGCGCGCCGGCCGCGCTGCGCCGGGGAGCCCCGGGATGCGTCGGCGCGCCGCGCCGGGCCGCGACCGCAGCGGCCCAGGGCCGGCGCCGCTCCGGCCCTGCCCCGGGATGCCCCGAGCGGGGCGGGCCGCGGCGCGGCCGACCGGGACGGGCTCCGCGCCCGTCCGGCTGACGGGGGCCTGCAACGCAGCGGCCGCGGCCTACAATCCCGCCGCGCACCCTGCGTGTGCGCTGCCGATGAGCGCCGCTCCCCAAACCTCGATGCAAACCCGTTCCCCGGTCCGGCCCGCGCCGCCGGCCTGGGCGCTCCTGCTCACGCTGCTGGCCGCGGTGTGGCTGGCCCCCAGCGGCCAGGCCCGCAGCGCCCCCCAGACCGGCGGGCCCGTGGTGGTGGAGATCGGCAGTCAGCTCTCGGCCGGCACGCTCAGCCTGGTGCGCCGCGGGATCGAGCGGGCCCAGGCCGCCGGGGGCACCTTGGTGCTGCGGCTGGACACCCCGGGCGGCGAGGTGGGCCTGATGGGCAAGCTGGCCCGGGCCCTGGACCGGGCCCGCGGCGAGGAGCTGCGGGTCGTCGCTCTGGTGGACAAGCACGCCCTCTCGGCGGGCGCCCTGCTGGCCCTGACCTGCGATTCGATCTACATGACCCCGGGCTCGACCATCGGCGCCGCGATGCCGATCCAGTCGACCGGCGGGCTGACGCTGCCCGGGGCGGTCAACGAAAAATTCCTGTCCGCTTTCCGGGCCGATTTCCGCTCCTGGGCCGAGAGCCACGGCCGCAGCGGCCTGCTGGCGGAGGCCATGGTCGATCCGGCCATCGAGGTGGTGCTGATCGAGGAGCAAGGCCTGGAGCGCCTGGTCAGCGGCGAGGAGTGGGACCAGCTCGCCGCCAGCGGCGCCCCGGTGACCCGCAAGGCCACGATTTCGGCCGCGGGCAGCCTGCTGACCCTGACCGCCGAGGAGGCCGTGCGCCACGGGATCGCCGACGGCCTGTGCCGGGACATGGCCGACCTGGTCGAGGGCAAGCTGTTCCTGGACCTGGACGCCGCCGAGTACGTGCGCGAAACCGGCGCCGAAAGCCTGGCCGCCCTGCTCAACCGGACCGCGCCGTTGCTGATCCTGCTCGGTGTCCTGTTCCTCTACCTCGAGGTGCAGACGCCGGGTTTCGGGCTTTTCGGGAGCCTGGCGCTGCTGTGCTTCGCGTTGATGCTGTGGGGCGGATACCTGGCCGGACTGGCGGGCCTCGAGCATTTCGTCCTGATCGGTCTCGGCCTGGCGCTGGTGCTGGTCGAGATCTTCCTGGTGCCGGGCACGCTGATCGCCGGCCTGACCGGCCTGGCCTGCGTGGCGGTGGGCCTGATCTGGAGCCAGCTCGGGCCCAGCATGCCGCTTTCCTCGGCCCTCGATCGGCACCTGCTGCTCGCGGCCTTCAACACCACGGTGCTGTGGTCGGTGGGCGGCCTGCTCGGCGCCGCCCTGAGCACGCGCCTGCTGCCGCGCACCCCGATCGGGCGCCGGCTGCTGCTGGCCCCGGCGGACCCGCGCGGCACCCATGGCGCCGCGCTGGGGGCGGCCGGCTCGACCGATCGGCCGCTGCCCGCGATCGGCGCCCTGGGGCGCACCCTGACGCCGCTGCGGCCGGTCGGCAAGCTCGAGCTGCTGAGCGAGCCGGGGAGCGAGTACGAAGGCTCCGCCGTCGGGCCGGCCCTGGAGCGCGGTGTGCGCGTGCGCGTGGTCGAGCTTTCCACCGGACGCCTGCTGGTGGAAGCGGCCCCCGAGGACGATCCGGCGGCGAGCTGAGCGCCTGGCCATCCGGCGCCGCGGACGACCCGGGCCCCGGCTCGCCCCCGCCGCTGCGCCGCGGGGCGCAAGGGACCCTGCCCCGACGGGAGCAGCCCTGGGAAGCAGGGTCCGCCGGTGGACCCCAACGCGCGGTGTGCTACAAGGCGGCCGTCGGCTGAGCCGCCGCGCGCCCGCGTGGATGCCGGCCGGCCGAGCGCGAACCGCAGCCATGACCTGGGCTTTCGGACTGGCCGGACTGGCCCTATTCCTGTTCCTGATCGAGATTTTCGTGCCCAGCCACGGCGCGCTGAGCGTGATCGCGTTCGCCGCCTTGGCCGGCGCGGTCTACGAGGCCTATCAGGTTTCGATCGGTTTCGGCAGCGCCTTCCTGCTGGGCGTCAGCTTGACGATGCCCCCGCTGGTGATGCTCTCCTTCAAGGTGTTTCCGCGCACCTGGGCCGGCCGCCTGCTGATCAACCGGGGACTTTCCTTCGAATCTCGTCCGGCCACCGACGAACGAGACCTGTCCCTGCTCGGCGCGACCGGCACGGTCGTGACCCCCCTGCGCCCGGCCGGCCACGCCCTGCTGGACGGGCGGCGCGTGGACGTGGTCACCCGCGGGGACGGCATCGAGGTCGGCGCCCCCGTGCGCGTGATCGAGGTGCTCGGCAACCGCGTGGTGGTGGCCCGCGCCGCAGCGCCCGACCCACAGCCGGCCGGATCCCCGCCGGCCGCGCCGGAGCGGCCCCAACAGGGCCGCTGAGCGGCCCCCGCGGACACCGCCTTCCCCGCCTCCGCGCCCCGCGGCCCGACCGCACCGGTCCGGCCCGACGAGGTGCGCCCCCGACCCCTATCCAGATCACGGCCCCCAGGCCGCTACCCAACCCTCGCCATGCTGTCCGACCCCGCCCGCCCGCTCCCGATCCTGGCCCAGAGCGAGGCCGTCACGACCGTGCTCGCGGTCGCCACGGCCGTCCTGGTGCTGCTGTTCGTAGCCCTGTTCCTGCGCTACGCCAACCTGTATGTGCGTTCGCTGCTGACCCGCGCCGGGATCGGCATCCTGGACATGCTGGCGATGACCCTGCGCAAGGTTCCGCCCGCCAAGATCGTCGACTCGCGCGTGATGGTGGTGCAGGCCCGCATCGGCGACATCGACAAGCGCGACCTCGAGGCCCACGTGCTGGCCGGGGGCGACATCGAGCGGGTGGTGCGGGCGCTGATCGCGGCGGACCGCGCCGGCATCAAGCTCGATTTCCGCACCGCGGCCTCGATCGACCTGGCCGGACGGGACGTGCTCGATGCGGTGCGCACCTCGGTCACCCCCAAGGTGATCGACTGCCCCAACCCGGCCCAGGGCAAGAGCGAGATCGCCGCCGTCGCCGCCGACGGCATCCAGGTGCTGGCCAAGGCGCGCGTGACCGTGCGCACCAACATCGCCCGCCTGGTGGGCGGCGCCGGCGAGGAGACGATCATCGCCCGGGTCGGCGAGGGCATCGTTTCGACGATCGGCTCGAAGCGCAGCCACAAGGAGGTGCTCGAGAATCCCGACCATATCTCCAAGACCGTGCTGGCCCGGGGCCTCGACGCCGGCACCGCCTTCGAGATCGTTTCGATCGACATCGCCGACGTCGACATCGGCAACAACATCGGCGCGCGCCTGCAGGCCGACCAGGCCGAAGCCGACAAGCGCGTGGCCCAGGCCATGGCCGAAAAGCGCCGCGCCATGGCGGTCGCCGAGGAGCAGGAGTTCAAGGCCCGCGTGGTCGCCAACCGGGCCGAGGTGGTGCTGGCCGAGGCCGAGGTCCCGCGCGCCATGGCCCGTGCCCTGGAGCGGGGCAACCTGGGCGTGATGGACCTTTACCGCATGCGCAACATCGAGGCCGACACGCAGATGCGCGCCACCATCGGCGACGGCAGCGCCTCCAAGTCCAGCGAGGGCCCGAGCGTCAAGAGCTGACGTCCCCACGCTGTGCCCGCGGGGGGCTGTGGCCCCCGCGGGCAGCGCGCCGCCCAGGCTTGATCCGCCGTCCGTCCTCCGATCCCGCTGCGATGCACCCCCTGCCCGAGCTTGCCCTGCCCCTGCCCGTGCTGGCGTTCAACCTGGAAGACTTCCTGCGCTCGGCCTTCCAGATCCTGGTGCTGGTGTTCTTCTTCGGGGCGCCGCTGCTGCGCCGCGCGGCCAAGGAGCAGAATCCGCCGCGCCGGCAGAGGCCCGGCCCGCGCCGGCGCAGCGAGGCCGAGGAGCGCGGCGAGGACCTCTGGCGCCAGCTGCTCGAAGGGCTCGAAGAGAAGGCTGCCCAGAGGCCCGCGGCGCCCCCGCCCCCCTTGCCCCAGGCGCGCCCGGTCCCGTCCGCCGCGACGCCCGGCGGTGGCTCCGGCGCCGCGGAACCCCACAGCCCGCGCCCGCTCGATAGCGAGCTTGCGCCGGGGGACCTGACCGGCATCGATTTCAGCGAAATCGACGAGGAGGCCCTCGAGCGCGCCCCGGAGAGCGCCCACCCGGTGACCGCCGAGGGACCCCCGAACCGCAGCGCGGTGGGGGCCGGGGCGAGCACGGGCCTCGAGGCCGTCTCGGCCAGCGCCGCCGCGGCCGAAGCCCAGCGGGAGCTGGCGCGCAGCGATGCACCGCATCTGCTGCTGCCGCGCGACCCCGCGGAGTGGCGCCGGGCGCTGATCCTGGCGGAGGTGCTGGCGCCGCCCGTGGCCCTGCGCGGTCAGCGCGACCCGGTGCTTCCCGGCCGGCCCCTGGCGCCCTAGGGGCCGCCGGGACGCCTCCCGGCTCCGTGGCCCCGGGGGCCCGCCGGGGTTCGCGGGGGGCCTGCCTCGGCGCGGGCCCGGATCCCAGGGCTCCGCGCGGAGAGAGCGCTGGCGAGGCGCCCCGGTCCGCCGCCGTCCCGCGGCCCAGCTCCCGGCTCCGAAGCGGGCCGCTGCCGCCGGCTCCCCGGCGCTTCACCCCGTCCTCAGCACGCCTGTCCCAGCCCCCTCCCGCCGCCGCCCCAGGGGCGGGCCACACCCCACGGTTTCCATGGCCAACCAGCCTTCGAACTCTCGCCGGCGCACCGGCCCGTCCGCCCAGGCGCCTGCAAGCGCCGCAGCGCGCCCGTCCCGGGCTCGCTCTGGGCAGCGCCCCCGACCGGCCGCGAGCTCGGCGGACGAGCGCCGATCCAAGGCCCCCGGCCATCCCCCCGGGGCCGCCCGGGGGCCCCGGGGCGGGCCCGGCACCAAGGGCGCCACCGGGACGCGGGACCCGGGGGCAGGACCCTCGCCGGAGAGCCGCTCCGGGAGCGCGGCGGCGGGGGCCGGGGCCGCCCTGGGGCCCGCGCCGGTGGGCGCTTGGCTGCTCAAGTCGGAGCCCGAGGTGTTCTCGTTCTCCGACCTGCTGGCCAGCCCGGGGCGCCGGACCGGCTGGGATGGGGTGCGCAACTACCAGGCGCGCAACTTCATGCGCGATCGCATGCAGCTCGGCGACCTGGTGCTCTACTACCACAGCAACAGCGCGCCACCGGCCCTGGTGGGCACGGCGAGGGTGGTGGCCCTGGCGCGCCCGGATCCGACCCAGTTCGACCCGCGCAGCGCGCACTTCGACCCCGATTCCGACCCCGCGCAGCCGCGCTGGCTCGAGGTCGAAATCGAAGCCGAACGGGCCCTGCCGCGGCCGGTGACCCTGGAGCAGCTGCGGGCGGAACCCCGTCTGGCGGGTCTGCAGCTGCTGGCGCGGGGCAACCGCCTTTCGGTCCTGCCGGTGTCCCCGGAGCACCTCGGGGTGATCCTGGAGCTGGCCCAAGCCTCCCCGGCGCCCCCCCGGCAGTCCCAGAAATCGGCCAAATCGGCCCCTCCCCGGTCGTCCCCAGCCGGTTCCCGGGCCCCGGGGCGCCCTGTCGGGGGCGACAAAACCTAGACTCCGCCCAGCACGGGCCCTGCTGGCCGGCGCCCGCCCCGGGCCCACCGGCTACGCTCGACCCGGCCCAGGACTGACAGACGATCGGCCTTTGCCTGCCGTCGGCACCTGCCAGACCCCGGCCCCTCCTCCGGGCCACTTCCCGGCCCGCTTCCTCCGGATCCCCGGCCATTCCCGCAGGGGCCCATGCCTAGGCCCCCCCCGCAACGATGACCCAGACCTTCGAGAACCTGGTGGCTGCCATTCAATCCGTTCGCGACGACGTCGAGAAGGCGCGCGCGGGCAACAAAGCGGCCTGCGCCCGCGTCCGCAAGGTGATGCAGGACGTCAAGAATTACGCGCAGGACATCCGCAAGGAGATGCTGGAGCTGCGCGACAGCGGCACCGGCGGCAGCGCCAAGTGAGGCCCAGCGGCCGGGCAGGCCCCCGGGAACTCGACCCTGCGATGCGCGGGGATCCAGCAGCGCCTGCCCGCGCCGATCCTCATCCGGCGCCGTTGCACCCGGCGCCCGCCCGGCCGGCCGGTGCCCGGCCGGCGCCTGGGACCGGATTCCCACGCCCGTTCCTCGCCAGGGGGGAATGCGGGGCGGCGGGCGCCGCACAGCCCGCCCCTGACCGCCCCTGACCGCCGCTGCGCGCCGGTGTGCGAGCGGCGCGCGCGCAGCCCCCTCGGTGGAGCGGGCCGCCGCGGGGCGCTTTCGACCCGCGCCCATCCTGGGGCGCTGGAGGTCAGGGCCGGCTAGCGCGCTTTCGGCGCACCGGGATCGCCGGTGGGGATGTCGAGGGCCGGGTCGGCGTCGAGGTAGGGGACTTCGAATCCCCCCGGCCGTCGCCGCAGCAGCCAGTGCCGCTGGATGGCGTGCCAGGGCAGCGGGGCGTAGTGGTGCGGAAACAGCGCCCCACCCCGCGAGCGCTCGAGGCGCAGCTGCGGCGCCAGGGCGCCGGGGTCCAACTCGAGCAGATACACCTCGGCGGCGCCAGCGAAGTGGGCGTTGAGGGTGCCGCGCAGCTGCTCGGCGAACGACAGGTGCACGAAGCCCTCGCGCTCGAAGGCCGAGGGACTCCAGCCGGTGGCTTCGCTTTCGAGCGCCAGACCGAGCGGCATGGGCAGCGCCAGGTGGAACAGCCGCTGGGTCATGGGCTCGGCTCCAGGATCGCCAGCGGCGCCGCGCCGGCGCGGGCGGCGAAGGCTTGGATGGCCCGTTCGCCGGCGGCATCGAGGCGCAGCGTCTGCGGGCCCACGTACAACCGCACGTGCTCGAACAAGGCCGCGTCGTCGAACTCGGCGGCGTAGCGGCGCAGGGTCGGCAGGGTCGCCTGCGGGTCGGCCTGGGCCAGGCGCAGGGAGCGCTCCAGGGCCCGGTCGACCGCGCGGATCCACTCGGGCCCGATGTCGCCCCGGGCCGCCACGCCTCCCAGGGGCAGCGGCAGGCCGGTGGCCCGCTCCCAGGTTTCCCCGAGGTCCTCGACCAGTTCGAGGCCGCGCTGCCGGTGGGTGAAGCGACCCTCGTGGATGCACACGCCCAGGTCGGCCTGGCCGGCTTCGAGGGCCGGCATGATGGCGTCGAAGCGCAGCACGCCGAGCTCCACCGGCTCCGGGTGGAAAGCGCGCCAGAGCCGCGCCGCGGTCGTGCCCCAGCCGGGCACGAGCACGCGCGGACGGGGGGGCACGGCGCTGCCGCGGCGCTTCAGCACCACCGGACCCACGCCGAAGCCGAGGGCCGTGCCGCTGCGCAGCAGGATCCAATCGCGCGGCAGGTCGAGCAGGGTGGCGAAGCTGACCTTGGCCACGTCCAGGCGGCCGGCGGCCGCGGCCCGATTGAGCGCCTCCACGTCGTCCAAGGTCCAGTCCACGCTCCGCGGCGGGTCCAGCGCCAGCGCACCGCTGAGCAGCCCATGGAACGCGAAGGTGTCGTTGGGGCAGGTCGAGAGCCCGATGCGCAGGGGCTTCACGGGGCCGGGCTCCAGGGATCGAGCGCCAGGGCCTCGAGGGCCAGGGCGCGGGCCGTTTCCAGGGCCCCTTGGATGCGCCAGCGTTTGGGGTCCCGGTCCCCGACCACGTTGGACAGGCCGCGCACGATCGCCAGGGGCACCCCGGCCAGGGCGCAGGCGGTCGCCACAGCGAAGCCCTCCATATCCTCGGCGTCCGCGGCGGGGAAGCGCCGCCGCCGTTCGGCCACCTGGGCCGGGGTGGCCGAGGCGGCGCAGGTGGTCAGCAGGGTGGCGGCGCAGCGCGGACCGGGCTCCGGCACCCACAGCGGCAGCTGGTTCTCGATGCGCGGGCTGCCCCGGCCCAGGCTCTCCCCGGGCCACTGGGGAAAGCCCAGGGCGGGCGGGTCGATAAATCCCGGACCTTCCCCGACCCCGACGCCGGTCAGGGCGCAGGCCCGGAACCAGCAGGCGCCGCCCACCGGCCAGCGCAGCGGGTCGTAGCTGCCCGCGATCCCCACCAGCAGCACCCGCCGGGGGGCCAGGCGGGCCAGCAGCTCGGCCGTGCGGGCCGCCGCCGCCACCGGTCCGAAACCGCACAGCTCGAGGGCATGGGCCCCCTCGGGCAGGCCCCCGAGCTCCTCGAAACGGCGCCGCTCGAGTTCGGTGGGCAGCAGGACCAGGGTCTTCGGCGCGGGGCTCATCTCCGATCGGATTCGGGCAGATGTATAACCTTTGCCCTCGAAATCCGGCGCCCCCGCCCGAGCCCCCCCGTCCCGTGGTGCAACCCGACCCCCAGATCCTGACCGGCATCCAGCTCTTCGCCGACCTGGGGCCCCGCGTCCTGGCCGAACTGGCCCCCCTGGCCAAGCGCCAGCGGTTCGAATCGGGCCAGCACCTGTTCCGGGCCGGGGAGCCGCGCACCTGCCTGCTGTACCTCTCCGCGGGGCGGGTTTCGATCAGCGACCCCGCGGGCGACGCCTTCGGGGACCAGCCCCTGAGCTACGGACCCGGGGACGTGCTCGGGGAGGGGGTGTTGATCGAGGGCAGCCGCCACACCGTCGATGCCACCGCCGGCGAGCCCACCGAGGTGTGGGCCTTCGAGCGCGACGATTTGGTGCGCTTTTTTTCGACCCGCGCCGAGGAGCGCGCGCTGGTGCTGCGCTCGGCCCTGCAGCTGCTCACCCGGCGCCTCGAGCAGCTCAGCCAACAGCGCTTCCCCGAGCTGGCCCAGTACTCGACCGGCCGCACCCGCAGCGAGCACGACCTGCTGGGGGACCGGGAGGTGCCCCGCGATGCCTACTGGGGGGTGCAGACCGCCCGCGCGGTCGAGAACTTCGCGGTCTCCGGCCGCGTGCTGAGCGATTACCCGGAGCTGATCCGGGCCCTGGCGCTGGTCAAGCAGGCCGCCGCCCGCGCCAACCGCGAGTGCGGGGTGCTGCCGTCCCATATCGCCGAGGCGATCGAGCTGGCCTGCATCGAGCTGCGCTCGGGCCGTCTGCACTCGCAGTTCGTGGTCGATCCGATCCAGGGCGGCGCCGGCACCTCGACCAACATGAATGCCAACGAGGTGATCGCCAACCGGGCGCTGGTGCACCTCGGCCACCAAAAGGGCGACTACGAACATTGTCACCCGAACAACCACGTCAACCGCAGCCAGTCGACCAACGACGTGTATCCCACGGCGCTCAAGCTGGCCATGGTCGACGCCAACCAGCGCCTGCTCGGCGAGCTCGACCTGCTGGTGGCCGCCTTCAAGGCCAAGGGCGGGGAGTTCGCAGCGATCCTCAAGATGGGCCGCACCCAGCTGCAGGATGCCGTGCCGATGACGCTCGGGCAGGAGTTCGACGCCTATGCGCGCTCGATCGCCCAGGAGCGCGAAGCCCTCGAATCCGCCGAGGAGCGCCTCCTGGCGGTCAACATGGGCGGCACCGCCATCGGCACCGGCCTGACGGCCCCCGCGGGCTACGCGCAGCGCTGCGTCGAGCACCTGGCCCAGCTGACCGGCCGCGACGTGCGCCTGGCCCCGGACCTGATCGAGGCCACCCAGGACACCCAGGCCTTCGTGCTCTACTCCGCTTGCCTCAAGAGCGTGGCCGTCAAGCTGTCCAAGATCGCCAGCGACCTGCGGCTGCTCTCGTCCGGGCCGCGCGCGGGCCTGTCGGAGATCTTCCTGCCGCCGATGCAACCCGGCAGCTCGATCATGCCGGGCAAGGTCAATCCCGTGATCCCGGAGCTGGTCAACCAGGTGGCCTACAAGGTGATCGGCAACGACCTGACCGTGACCTTGGCGGCCGAAGCGGGGCAGCTGCAGCTCAACGTGATGGAGCCGGTGATCGCCGACGCGATCCTGGAGTCGGTCTCGGCCCTGGCCGCGGCCGCGCGCACGTTCCGCCTGCGCTGCGTGACCGGCATCCGCGCCAACGCGGCCCGCTGCCGAGAGTACGTCGAGCGGTCGATCGGCGTGGTGACGGCCCTCGTGCCGATCTTGGGCTACGAGGTCTCGACGCGCCTGGCCGCCCGGGCCCTGGCCGAGGACCGCGGCATCGTCGAGCTGGTGCGCGAGGAGGGCCTCCTGTCCGAGGAGCGCATCGCCCACCTGCTGGCGCCCGAACGCATGGTGCGCGACGCCAACGGCCCGGCCTGAAGCCCGCGGGGCGCGGTCGTTTCCGCCCGCCGGCGGCGCCCGGCGCCCGTGGCGCTGCCCGCCCATGGCGCGGGGGCCCGGTGTGCGGCCGCGGGCCGGGGGCAGGTCCCCGGCGGCGCGGGAAAGCGGGCGAGCTGCGGCGCCGGTCCTGCGGCGCCGCCGGTGCCGCCAGCGGCGGTCGGCAGGCACCGCCGCTCGGGATCGGGCTGCGGATCGCAGCGTAAGATTGCGCCCATGGCGCGTCCGGCGGGTCCTCTGCGTTGGCTGCCGCTCGCGGCGGCCGGCCTGCTCGCCACCGCGATCTGGATCGGCATGGGGTCGAGCTCGGAGCCGCCCGGCGTTGCTCCCCAAGCCGCGCTGCCTGCGGCCGCCCCTGCGCCCCGCGCCGTGGCGGCTCCGCCGGGGCAGCCCGAGAACGCCCAGCGGGCCGGCATCGAGCGGCTGCCGTGGGCGGGCCTGACCCGGGGCCCTGGATCGCCGACCGCGCTGGCCGGCCCGGCCGGGCCCACGGCGGGCAGCGCGCAGCCCCTAGCGGCCCCCGGCGGGGCGGAGCTGTACGTCCTGGGAGTGGCCATGGGCCCCGACGGCGAAGCCCTGCCCGCGGGGGCGCGGCTCGAGCTGTTCGCCAGCTTTACCGAGCAGGGCCGCAGCGTGGTCAAGGTCGGGCGCTGCGACGTGGCTCTGGACGGGCGCTTCGAGGGGCAGGTGAGGCTCGACAGCGGCGCCGGTCGCGAGCGGGCGGCGCTCGAGTTCCAGCTCCGGCGCCCGGCCCCGAGCGCGCCCTGGTTCGCCCGCGTGGCCCTGGACGAGCCGAGCGCGGGGGGCCGCTATGACGTGGGCCGGCTGCGCTTGGTGGACTCGCCCCTGCTCGTCTCCGGCCGCGTGGTCGACTCCGCGGGGCGGGGCGTGTCGGGTGTGGAAGTGATTGTCCTTGCGCCCGACGCCGCGGACCCCGACGGCCGTGACCCGACCCCCTTCCGGGGCAGCGGCGACCCCCAGCGGGCCCTGCACCTGGCGGGGCCGCTGGAACGCTTCCGGGCGACCGTCACCGACGGCGCGGGCCGGTTCGCGATCTTCGGGGAGGTCGCCCGCGCCGACCTGCTGGTCGTGGCCGGGAAGGGGCCCGCCGCGGTGGCTCGCTTCGGCGCGCCCGGAGCGCGCGATCTCGAGCTGCGCCTGCCCGGGGACCTGGCCGTGTCCGGACGGGTGCAGCTGCGGGAAGGCGCAGCTCCCGTCCAGCTGCTGCGGGTGGCGCTGCTGCCCGCCGAGAGCCAGGCCGCGGACCCGCTCGGACTGCGGGCCTATGCGGACCGGCAGCCGGCGCCGCTGCGGTCGCCGATGGAATTGCCGGCGCTGGTCGATCTGGCGCCGGCCGACGCAGGGACCGGATGCCTGGATGACCTGGCGAGGGCCTGGGGGGGGCGATTCGACGGGCCGCTGTTCAGCGTTCCCGGCGAGGTGGGCAGGCTCCTGCTGTGCAGCTCCCCGGCCGATCCGGGCCGCCGGGTGATGCAAACCCTGGGTCCGGCCCAGGACCTGCGCAGCTTCCCGTTTTCCCTGGGAACGCACGCCCCCGGGCGCTACCGGCTGGTCTGGGGCGGGCTGCGCCGGGTGCCCCACGGTGCGGGGCTCGCTTGGCGGTGCATCGAGGACTCGATCGAGTTCGACCTGGGCGCCCCGGATTCGGAGCAGACCTGGAGGCGTGTCTTCGAACTCGACTGAGTCGCTCGCGGCACGGAGCTTGCTTGGGGAATGCGCCGGCGTCGCCCGGGTGCGGTCCCAGGCTCGCAACCGCATCCGGGTACGCCGGCTCTTCCGGGTACCCGGGGGGAGACACGCTCGCAGGCCCGCGGCTCGGGGGGAGCCCGGGCCGACTCCTCCCCCGAACGCCGGGAAGCTCGGGGCCTGGAGCTCCGCGCGGCGGTCGATGCGCTGACCAGGCGCTCGGGCACGGCGCCGCGGCGGATCGCGGCCAGGATCGCGGCCAGGATCGCGGCGGCGGGGCCAAAGGTCTGCGCTCGCCCCTGACGGGCCCCAGAGCCCGGGCCTGGGCCGGACCGAGCTGGCCGAAGCGGGCCTGCGAAAAACCCCGGGGGCCGCGGGAGCCGCGGCGGGCCGGCCCGGGGAGCCCGTAACCTCCGCGCTGGGACCCCGCACAGCCCGGACCGAAGCGGCCGCTTCCCGCGGGCCGACCTTTGTGCATAGCCCCGGCCCCGGACGGCCGGGCGCTGACGGCGCGGGCGAGCCGGGGGCGCGCGGTGCCCCCGACGGCCCGGATGCCCTGCTGCGGCGCAGACCTTCGGGCGCCTGTGGGGCGGCGCGGCTCACGCCGCGGGGGTGTCCGACGCAGTGGACAGGGGCTGTGCTCCCTGGGCAACACCGCGCGCTGCTTTCGGCGCGGCTCGGCAACCGTCCCCGGCCCCTAGAGCTCCGCCTCGCGGTACCAAGCGTGCCAGCCGTCCCCCAGCTCAAAGGCGCGGTCTGCGGTCCAGGAACCGACCGGCACCCGCCCCTGGATGGGCGGCGGGGCTGAGCCGAAAAACAGCCCGCGCTTGGCGCCCGGCGTGTCGGTCCCCAGCAGGTCGCAGCGCAGGGAGCCGTCCGAGCTGTGGCGCAGGCGGGCGAGGGGCCACAGGCCCACCCAGCGCGCGGGCAGTTCGACCTGATCGGCGGGCGCCCGGCGCGCCTCCTGCGCCAGCCGCGCCAGGTCCGCGCGCGCCAGGCGATGCCCCAGGGCCCGCGGCCAGCCTTCGTAGGCCGCCAGCAGACCGGCGCCGAGCAGCAGCCAGTGGGCGCTCCACCACCAACGCGCGCCCCGGGCGAGGGGGTGGTCGAAGCGCCGGGCCCGATGCCAGGCCATGGCGGTGCCGATCGCGAAGACCGGCAGGCTGAACAGCAACAGGATCCCGGACAGGGCCCAGAGCATGTAGAAATGGCCGATCGGGGGCAGCGCGGAGGCGGCCAGCAGGGCTGCGATCAGCAGCGCGGCCAGGCCGAGCCAGCGGGCCCAAAAGAGCGAGCGGCGCATCAGTTCGAGCTGCTCGTCGGGCGGGGCGGGGCGCATGGGCGCCGGAGCGGGGCGGATCGCGATCAAGGCAGTGGGGTGCGCGGGCCGACCTTGGGTCCGCCCGGTTGCGCGGTCCGGGCGTGCTTGTGCTGGATCCGGCCGTGGTCGGCGGCCCGCGCCGGACGGCGTCGGGCTGGAGGGGCCTCCAGGGTCCGCGGCGCAGGCGGTTGTCGGCGGGACGAGCGGCGGTGGCTGGCGGCGACGGAGTGCGGCGGTGGCGTGCGGCGTTGGCGTGCGGCGTTGGCGTGCGGCGTTGGCGTGCGGCGTTGGCGTGCGGCGGTGGCCCGGAGGCGTCCCGGGCCACCGAGCCCGCTTCGGCCCTGGCCGACCCAGCTCGGGGGCGGTGGGTCCCCTGGGGGCCCCCAGCGCGGAGCGGGGAGCTCGGCCTTGGGATTCGTGGTCAGACGTGGTGCACGGGCCCCTGCCCGCGGGCGGCGGCGCGCAGGGTGCGCTTCACGTAGACCGGCACCATGCGGCGCCGGTAGGCGGCGTCCCCCGGGATGTTCGCCAGGGGATGGCACTGCTTGTAGGCGGCCTGGCCGGCGGCTTCCACGGCCGCTTCGAAGTCCGGATGTTCGGGCGACAGGCCGGCGAACAGCTCCGCCAGGCCCTTGAGTTCGAGGGGCCTCGCGGCCAGGGCCACCACCGCGCCCTGCACGTCGCTGAAGGCGCCGCGCGGATCGAGGTCAAAGCGCACCGCGACCCCGAACAGGGGGTAGTCGATCGATCCGCGCTCGCGCAGCTTTCCATAGGCGCTGCGGCGCCCCTTGGGCTGGGGCGGCAGGTGCGCGGCCACCAGGATTTCGCCGCTCTCGACCTTCTTGTTGTGGATGCCGTCCGCGCGCCACAGCTCCTGGATCGGCACGCGGCGGCTCCCCGCGGGGCCGGCGAATTCCAGCTCCGCGCCCAGCACGGTCAGGGCCGGCGCGCTGTCGTTGCTGGCGGCCGCGACGCATTTGGAACCGCCCTTGACCACGTGGCAGACGGTCCCGTCTTTTTTCATGCAAAAGCCCAGGGCGCTGCGCCAGAAGTAGGTCTGGTTGTACCACTGGCAGCGAGTGTCCAGCATCACGTTGCCGCCCAGGGTGCCCATGCGCCGCAGCTGCGGCCCCGCCACCAAGCCCGCGGCCTGGGCCAGGACGGCCGCCTCGCCCCGCACCAGCTCCGACGCGGCGATCTCGTCGAGCGGGGTCATCGCGCCGATGCGCAGGCCGCCGTCGGCTCCGCGCGAGATGCCGAACAGCTCCGGGATGCCGCCGAGGGCCACCAGGTGGCTGGGCCCCAGCAGCTCGTGCTTGAGGTTCGGCAGCAGGTCGGTCCCGCCGGCGATGGGCACGGCCCCCGGGCCATGCTGGATCAGGGCCGCCACGGCGGCTTCAACGGTCGTGGGCCGCACGACCTCGAACGGACGCATGCGCAACATCAGGGGCGCGCCTCCTCGAGCGCGGAGGGAGTGCGGTGCAAGCGCCCGCTCGGGCTGGACGCGGCGCGCTGTTCGAGCAGGTCGAGCACCTTGCCGGGGCTGAAGGGCAGCTCGCGCAGCCGGATGCCGACCGCGTCGAAGACCGCGTTCGAGATCGCCGGCAGGGCCGGGTGCAGGGGGCCTTCCCCGGCCTCCTTGGCGCCGTAGGGCCCCTCCGGGTCGAGGCTTTCGACGATCAGGGCATGGAGCTCCGGCGTGTCCACGGAGGTCGGGATGCGGTAGTCGAGCAGGGAGGGACCCGCGTGCAGGCCGTGGCGGTTGATGTCGTGCTCCTCCATCAGGGCCTCGGCGATGCCCATGTAGGCCGAACCCTCCATCTGGCCGGCCACCAGCATCGGGTTGATCGCCCGCCCGCAGTCGTGCGCGATCCAGCAGTTTTCGACCCGGATCCGGCCGGTCTCGGTGTCGACCTGGACCTCGACTGCATGGGCGGTGAAGGAGTAGGCCGGCGAGGCACCGATCGTGCCGCCGCGGTAGTCGCCGCCCAGGGTCGGGGTGTTGTAGGAGCCGGTCGAGCCCAGGGTGTCGTGGCGTTCCTCGGCGATGTGGAAGGCCTCGCGGGTGCTGATGCGGCGGCTGCGGTCCTCGAGGTCGAAGACCTCGCCCCGGCCCATGAAGACGCGCTGCGGGCTCACCTGCCAGCTGTCGGCCACGGCGCCTTGGATCAGCCGGCGCAGCTTGCGCGCCGCGTCGATCGTCGCGTTGCCGACCATGAAGGTCACGCGGCTCGAATAGGCGCCCAGGTCGACCGGGCACAGGTCGGTGTCCGCGGCCAGCACGCGCACGTCGCGCGGGTCGAGGCCGAGCTCCTCGGCCACGATCGAGCGCACCAGGGTCGAGCTGCCCTGGCCGATGTCGTTTCCGCCGGTGAAGGCCATCACCAGCCCGGATCGGTCGACCTTCAGCTGGATGCCGGCCTGGGGCATCTTGTTGGGGTAGATCGGGTAATTGGTCCCCGAGATGTACATCGAGCCAGCCACCCCGAGGCCGCGCCCGAAGGGCAGGCGGCCGCGGCGTTGTTTCCAGCCGCTGGCGCGCTCGACCGCCTCCAGGCACTGCAGGAAGCCGCTCGAGGTGATGCGCTGCCCGTTGACGGTCTGCGTGTTCTCCCCGTGCCAGTTGCGCCGGCGCACCTCGATCGGGTCCATGCCGATGCGCTCGCACAATTCGTCGAGCTGCACCTCGAAGGCGAAGCGCGGCTGCACGGAGCCGTGCCCGCGCTTGGGCCCGCAAGGCGGCTTGTTGGTGAAGACCCGCGTCGAGTCGTAGCGGTAGGCCGGGAAATCGTACGGCCCGGTCAAGAGCTGGCCCGAGTAGTAGGTCGTCACCAGGCCGAAGGAGGAATAGGCCCCGCCATCGATCAGGATCTTGGCGTCCACGGCGGTCAGGCGGCCATCGCGCTTGATGCCGGTCTTGTAGGCCAGCTGCATCGGGTGGCGGCCGCGGTGCGCGTAGAAGACCTCCTCGCGGGTCCACAGCATCTTGACCGGGCGGCCGGTGACCAGGGCCAGCTTGGCGACGCAGAACTCGAGCGCGAAGGGGTCGGACTTGCCCCCGAAAGCGCCGCCCAGGGCCGGTTGGATCACGCGGATCTGGCTCTCGGGCAGCTCGAGCACGCGCGCCAGGGCGCGGTGCACGTAGTGCGTGATCTGGGTCGCCGACCACAGCGTCAAGACACCGTCCGGGGCCACCTGGGCCACGGCGCAGTGGGGCTCGATCGGCGCATGGGTCGTGCCGTGGAAGCGGTAGCGACCCTCGACGACCACGTCGGCGGAGGCGAAGCCCTGCTCCACGTCGCCGAATTCGAGCCGCACGTGCTTGCTGAGATTGCCCCGCCCCGGCTTCTCCGGGTTCTCGTGGATTTGTACGTCGGTGCGCGTCAGGGCCTCCTCGGGCGCGAACACCGCCGGCAGCACCTCGTAATCCACGCGGATGCGCTTGAGGGCCTCGTTGGCCGTCTCTTCGTCGACGGCCGCCACGGCGGCCACCTCGTCGCCGATGAAGCGCACCTTGTCGACGGCCAGGGCGTTTTCGTCGGGCGTCCACGGGATGACCCCGTACTTGATCGGCATCGAGGCCCCGGTCAAGACGGCGTGCACCCCCGGCAGGGCCAGGGCTGCGGAGCAGTCGATCGAGCGGATCCTGGCGTGGGCGTGGGGGCTGCGCAGGATCTTGGCGTGCAGCATCCCGGGCAGGCGGATGTCGTCGGTGTACAGCGCCTGGCCGGTGGCCTTGGCCAGGCCATCGACCTTGCGCTGGGCCGTGCCCACCACCTGGAATTGGGGCTCGCCGCCGGGGGTCGGGCTCCAGGGGGCGGACTTGCCGTGTTGGTCGCGGGCGGCCATCTCAGCGCCCTCCCTGGGGCAGGGAGACCCCCGGCGCCGGCTCGGCGTCGGGAGCCGAATGGCTGCGGGCATCCCAGGGCGGCTGGGCAGACCAGCTCGGTGGCGCGGGCGTTCTCCCGGCCCGTTCGGCCGCACACAGTTCGATGGCCTGGAAGATCTGGGTGTAGCCCGTGCAGCGGCACAGATTGCCCGACAGGGCCTGCCGGATCTGCTCCCGGGAGGGGTCCGGTTCGCGCTCCAGCAGGGCCCGGGCGGACATCAGCATCCCGGGCTGACAGAAGCCGCATTGCAGCGCGCCGCAGCGGTCGAAGGCGTCCTGCAGCGGATCGACCCCGGCGCCGCCGCGGCGGCGGTGCTCGCCGGCCAGGCCCTCGATGGTGGTGATGCGGGCGCCTTCGGTGAGCACCGCCAGGGTCATGCAGGCGAGCACCGGGCGGCCGTTCACGTGCACCGTGCAGGCCCCGCAATCGCCCTTGTCACAGCCCTGCTTGGAGCCGGTCAGCCCCAGGCCGTAGCGCAGCACCTCGAGCAGGGTCCAATGGTCGGGGGCACCGACCTCGTGATGGTCTCCGTTGATCTCGAGTCGCAGGACGCGCATGGTCGGGCGGGGCAGATCCCGAGCGGGGCGAGCGCTCGGGGAGCGCCGGCTGGTCCGGGCGGGATCGGGGTGCTGAGCCGGGATCGGGACCCCCCGGGGGATGCCGGCGGAGCAGGACCCTTGGGGCCGGCCGACGGGGCTCGGACGGGGCGTCCCGAAGCGCCCCTAGTTTCGCCGCCCGGGCCCCTCCGGGCAAGCTGGGGCCGGGACTTCGACTCCGGATTCAGGGCCCTGCGCGGGTCGCCCGAGCGTTCGGCGCGGGCCACCGGCGGGGGGCCGCAGCGGCCCGGTCGCGCGGGGCCGACCCGGCTGCGGCGGGGGCTCCCCCGAGCGCGACCCGGGGCCGGGCGAGGCCCGGGTCCGCTGCATTTTCGGGGCCGCTTCGGGTCTGCGGCCGCCGCGTCCGAAACGCGCGCCTCGGAGCCCGACTCGACGGCCTGCGCGCGGCGGCCGTCCGCTTCACTTGACCTTGTGCTTGAGTCCTTTGCGCAGGTAGGTGGTCAGCTCGGAGGTGATGTCCGGGCGGGTCAGTTCGACCAGATGCTCGAACAGGCGCTTGGCCGTGGTCTCGAAACCCGGCACCCGTTCCCAGCCGCCCCCTTCGGTGGCGCGCAGGGAGCCGCGCTCGTGCTCTTCGCGGGCGCGCTCGAGCAGCGGGGTCAGCCGGTCCGGGAAGTTGTCCACCAGGAAGCTGACGAAGCCGAACGAGCGCTTGGCGAATTCATCCCGGTAGGTCTCCAGGGGCCACTCGTCCAGCTCGCCCGGCTGGATCGGGTACTCCTTGCGGTCCGAGTACATCTTGGCCAGGTCGCTCGGCCAGGCGTTGTGCTCGGTGGCCCACACGAATCCCGTCCGGTAGGGGAAGCAGTAGATGCCGCCGATCACGTCCCACTCGACCTTCCAGGCCAAGCCCATGCGCAGCCAGAAGGGCAGGTGCCCGAAGCGCCGCATGGCCATCAGCTGGGCCACCCGATTGACCAATTCGGCTTCCGGGCTCCACTCCTCGTTCTGCGGGGTCTCGAGCCAAGCGCCGACGTGGGGCCACTCGATCGCGAAGCCCGCTCGGGTGCCCGCCTCCGCCAGCCAAGCCTGCAGGTGCGGGTGATCGAAGGCCAGGCGCTGGAGCACCGTCATCTGCTGGTCCAGCTTGGTCAGGTGGAACAGCAGGATCGGCTGCTCCTCGTAGGGGGGCAGGCCGATGTTGCCCGGCAGCCCGGTGGTGGTTCCTTCGCCCTCGGGCGCGTCCCCGGGCGGCTCCTGCAACTTCGTCTCGCCCGCTCCGGCGCCCGGGATCACGCGCTGGATCAGGCGCGACGGCGGCAGCGGAGCGAGCTCGTCGAAGCGCTTGGCGGCCTTCTCCGCGGTGGCCAGCCAGCCCTTCAGCTTGTTGCTGCTGGCCGAGAGCAGCACCAGCCGGCCGGTCCCATCCACGGCCATGTCGAAGCCCTGCTCCTCGGCCCACACGCGCCAGGAACGCAGGCTCTCCCGGCAGGCTTCCGGCACCAGCTCCAGGGCCTGCTCGAAGCCGCGCAGCTTGCCCTGGAACAGCACCTTGACCTCGGCCCCCAGGGCGGCTCCCGGGGGGCCGACGGGGGACCCCGATGCGATCGGCTCCGCAGCCGCAGGGCCCGGCACCCCGGCGTGCGCGGATGCGCCGGGGCGGCCGCCGTCGGACCCCTGGGCCAGGGCCCCGGGGACGGCCCAGGCCAGCAGCAGAGCGGTCAGCCAGCGGCCTGCGAGCGCCGCAGCGGCGGGCCACAGCGCGGGGGTGGATCGCCGGGTTGTGTCCGCCGGACACATTCGGCTGGGCCTGGAGGGGGAGCGCCGAGGGTGGGCGAGGTCGAGGGTCCGCATGGGAGGGCGAGCGCTGGGGACAGGGATCCTGGGGGTGCGAGGCGATGGGGGCTACGCAGCAAAGACCGGGCCGCAACGCCCGAGTCGCCCATAAAATCGGTTGCCAGGGTCCATGGGCTGCGCTGCATCCCGCCTGCGGGACGGGCTAAGCCAAGGGCCAGGGAGCTTCAAGCGCTCGCAGCCGGCGCGGACCCCGGCCCGCTGCGGGCGGCGCCGCACAGCCAGCGCGGCCCCCAGCCGCCCGGGATCCCCCGGTGCTGTCCGGATGTCCAGCGGACGGCTCGGCCCCCGTGCGCCCCTCGCCGCGCTCCCGGTCAGCGGATCCGTTCGCGCCGGGCGCCGGCGCTTGGCGGCCGGCCCCGGTTCGCGGTTGAGCGGTTCAGCGGCGCTCGCCGTCCGAGACCAGGCGGCCCTCGATGTAGGTCCCCAGGCAATGGCTAGTGGTCTCGAAGGGATCCCCGTCGAACAGGGCCAGATCGCCGTCCTTGCCGACCTCCAGGCTGCCCACGCGCCCATCGACGCCCAGCAGCCGGGCCGCATCCAGGGTGATCGCCCGCAGGGCCGCTCCCCGCGGCAGTCCGTGCCGGGCCGCGACGGCGGCCTCGAACAGGACCACCCGGGTGCGCGGAACGTAGTCCTCGTAACCGGACTGCAGCGCGAAGGGCAGCCCGCGCTCGGCCAGGCGCCGCGCGGTGCCCATCGAGAGAGCCTCGCTTTCGCCGCCGGGGCGGGCCATGCTCGGGTGCAGCAGCACCGGCAGGGGATCCCGGGCGAAGTCGTCCAGCAGCAGCGGCAGCTCCGCAGCGCCTTCGAGCACCACGCGCAGGCCAGGGAACTCGCGCGCCAGGCGGCGCGCGGTCCAGATGTCGTGGGCTCGCTGGGCATGCACCAACAGCGGCACTTCCCCAGCCAGGGCCCGCCCCAGCGCTTCCTTGCGCAGATTCCGCTCGATCGCCGCACCCGGCTCCGCGCTGGCGACCTGCGCCGCGTGGGCCTGTGCATCCAGCAGCGCCTGGCGCAGCAGCGCCTGGGCCTTGGCCCGCGTCCCCGCCGACTTTCCGGCCAATCCGTGCTCGCCGAGCGTGACCGAGATCATGGCCTCCGCGTCGAGCAGCGCGCTCTCCCAGCTTCCCTGGGCGCTGGTCTTGACCACCAGCGTTTGCCCGGAGATCAGCGCCCGCGGGGCATGGCCGGTGTGGATCGTGGTCACACCAAAGCCGCGCACCCAGGCGATCAGGGGATCCTCCGGGTTGTAGGCATCGACCGCGCGCAGCTCGGGCTGCAGCGGTTCGCTGCGATCGACCTCGTCCTTGTCGTGGTCGGTGTTGAGCCAGCCCGCCAGGCCGAGGCAGGAGCGCGCATCGATCAATCCGGGCGTCGCCTGGGGAGCGCGTCGCCGCGGCACCTCGGGGCCCGCCAGGGGCTCGATCTCGGCCGGAGCCCCGACGGCGGCGATCCGGCCGCCGGCGACCCACACGGCCCCCGGTTCGAGCACCCGCCCGTCCCCCAGATGCAGGCGCTCGGCGATCAGCAGCAGATCGCCCGACCGCGGGGGAGCCTCCTGGGCCGCGGCTCCGCGGGCGAGGCTCGCGCCGAGGGCCAGCCCGAGGGCCGCGAGCCACCCGGCGATCTGGTTTCGCCCCGAAGGCCGCCGTCGCGGCGCCTCCCCGGCGGCGCCGAGGTCCGGACCGGGGGCGCTCACCGCGCACCCCCTTGGCCGGCCAGGAACGGCCCGCAGCAGGACACCGGCGGCAGCGGATCGCCCGCCCCCGGGCCGCCCTCGGCGTACAGGGCATCGGCGGGCGAATCCAGGTCGAACACGCGCTGCCCCTCGACCCAGGTCTCGACCACGCGCGTGTAGATCGAGAGCGGATCGCCGTCGAGCAGCACCAGGTCGGCGTCCTTGCCCACGGTCAGGCTGCCGATGCGCTGGTCCAGGTCCAGCTGGCGCGCCCCGCCCAGGGTCAGCGCTTCGAGGGCCGCCTCGCGCGGCAGGCCGGCCCGCACCGCCAGGGCTCCCGCGCGCAGGAACAAGCGCGAATCGGTGATGAAGTCGTCGCTGTGCAGCGAGAGCGGCACGCCGGCGGCGTGGAGCACCCGCGGGGTGTCCAGGGAGAGGTCCCGGGCTTCGAGCTTGCCGCCCGGCGAATCCACCAGGATCACCGAACAGGCCGCCCCGGAGGCCAGGATCTCCTCGGGCACCTTCCAGGCCTCGCTGACGTGGTGCAGCACCGTGCGGAAGCCGAATTCCCGGGCTAGACGCAGCACGCTCAGGATGTCGTCGGCCCGGTGGGTGTGGTGGTGGACCAGGCGCTTGCCCTCGAGCACCTCGACCAGAGCCTCCAGGCCCAGGTCCCGCGGCACCGGTTCGGCCTGCGGGTCCTCGGCGGCCCGTCGACGGCGTTCTCGGTAGGCCTGCGCCTCGATGAACTTGGCGCGCACCAAAGCCGCGGCCTTGGCGCGTGTTTCGGGGAAAGGGGGCTGTCCCTGGGGGTTGGTGCCGTTGGCCATCTTGAGGCCGCCCATGGCGCTGCCGTCCTCGAAGCGATAGCACAGCTCCTCGACCGAGCGCGCGCGGCGCAGCTTCAAATACACGGTCTGTCCCCCGATCAGGTGGCCGGAGCCGGGCATGGCGTTCAGGCTGGTCAGGCCCCCGGCCCGGGCGCGCATCAGGCTGGCCTCGGCCACGTCGATGGAATCGAGGGCGCGCACCTCGGGCTGCAGCGGACCGGAGCCATCCGCGCCCCAGGGCGAGCCCACGTGGCTGTGGGTGTCGACCAGGCCCGGCATCAGCACCAGGCCACGGCAGTCGATGCGTTCGGCATCCGCAGGGATCTCGACCTGGCCGGCGGGCCCCAGGGCTGCGATGCGCCCGGCGCTGACGATCAGCACCCCGGACTCGATCGGCGGGCCGTCGATCGGCAGCAGCGTGGCGCCCTCGAAGGCCCGCGGCCGCTCGCGCGCCCCGTCGCCGCCCGGGGCGGCCGCGGCCCCGGCCGCCAGCGCGATCAGCGCCAGCAGGGCGGCGCCGTGTGGGCTGCGGGCCCCCGGACGCGGGAGGCGGCCCCGGGGGGGAGCGAAGCGAGCGGAGGCGGGCTGCAGGGTGGGGGCGGAGCGGGTCATCGAGTTGCGTCGCGGGGCGCGGCCGCAGCATAACGCCGGCATGCGCCGCGCGCCGGGCGCTGCGGGGGCCGACCACCGGCCGGACCCGCATCCGTCGGCGTTGCGAAGTGGCGATCCAGCCGTCGCCCAGCGTGCCGCAGCGCGCGAGGGGCCCCTGCCTCGAGCGATCTCCAGGGGCGAGCACAGCCCTCCGCGACCCCGCTCGCCAGCGCTCCCGCCGACCCCAGGCCCCGCGGCCCAGTGGCCTCGATCGCGGAGCTGTGCGGCGTGAGCGAAGGCCCTGGCCAGCGGGTGGCGGGGGCCCTTTGCGCGCCTTTGGCCGCCGCGCTCGCCGAGGTCGGCGCCCAGGGCCTCCGCGTGCCGACCAGGGCGCCGCGGCCCGCGGAACCATCGCCGAGCCCGGCTTCGGCAGCCCCCGCGATCCCCGGGCGCTGCGCGCGCCGCTCCTGTTGCACCCGATCGTCCCCTCGAGCGCGCGCCGCTGCGCAGCCGGCGCGCTCCAGCGGGCCGCCGCCGGGCGGCCCCACAGCGCTGCTCTGCTTCGCCCTAAAGGGGCGGGCTCAGCTCCCGCCCAGGAAACGCACGGCTCAGCGGTAGATCATGATCCCCAGCTGGCGCGCGCCAGCCAGGTACTTGACCTGCCCGGACTGCTCCCAGTTGCCGGGGATGCCCTCGTCGAAGACCTTGTTGATGGCTTCGGCCACGGGGCGCTCGATGTTCCACAGGATCAGGCTGCAGCCGTTGCCGGTGGCCTCGATCTGGCCGTTGCCATCGAGGTCGTAGCCGCCCATGGTCGTGTTCAGGTTGTTGTACAGGTGCACCAAGCCGTAGGGGTTGGTCGCGTTGCTGGCGAAGGGCTTTTCGAGGTAAGGGCCAGCCCAGCCGGCGGTGCCGGTCTGCGCACCCGAGAGCTTGCGGTGGACCGCCGGGTAGTTGCTGTACTCGTACGGGTAGAGGCCCGTATCGCTGTGGTACAGCGCGCAGGCCGTCTTCAGGTTGCGGACCAGCTGGGAGATGCTGGAGATCTTGCCCTTGTCCAGCACCGAGGTGGAGCGGAAGCCGACCACGCCCACCAGGATCGCGATCAGGGACAAGGTGATGACCAGCTCGAGCAGCGAGAAGCCGGATCGACGGTTAGCCATGGGGAGCTCGGGGGGGGGATGATCGACAGGAAGCGGACGATCCAAGCGCATCTCGGCCGCGGGGGCGGCGGGGCTTGAGGCGCCCGCGGAGCTTTCCCGGCTGGCGCGCCCCCGCGCTCCATTCCCGCTTGGCTTCCCCCTCCCCCGCGCAGCGCTCAGGTTCACCCCGGGGTGCGCCGATATCGGCCAGAGCGCCGCAAGGCAGGCCAGTCTTTCCCGCTGAGCCCCCCGTCCATGCCCACCGCTTCCCGATCCAAGGTGCGTGCCATCGAGCCCCTGCTGCACCTGGAGGACGACCGTCTCACCTGGGTCCAGCAGGCCCCGGGGGGAACCCTCGTACAAGGCTCCCTAACGCTGGCCGACCTCTATCCGGCAGACGTGGCCGAGCAGGCCTTGACCCTGGCCCGCCAGCTCGGAATCCGGCCCCGTCGGATCCAACTCTCCCTGGGTGCCACCCTGCTGACCCAGCACGTGCTGCGGCTGCCCCCGGCGGAGCCGACCGAGCTGCAGCAGGTCTTCACGCGCCGGGCCCAGGGCTGGCTCGACTGCGGCCCCGGGGAGGCGGAGTATGTGGCCGTGCCCCACCGGGCCCTCTCCGATGAGGCCCTCGAGGGCGGCCGCGACTGGTCGGTCTTCGCCATGGACCGCCGACTGCTGGCCGCCTTGCAGCTCGAGCTGCGCCGCCGCGGCGTGCAGGTCTCGCGCAGCGTCTCGCAGCGCGCGGCGGTCTGGGCCCATGCGGTGCGCAGCGCCGGAGCGGTGCAGGGCGCTTGTCTGGCGATCTCCAAGGAGCACCGCGAGACCGCGATCACCCTGCTCAGCGACGGTCAGGTGGTGCTGTCCTCGGCCCTGCCCGTCCAGCTGGGTCAGGGCGACGAGGCCGCGGCGGTGACGGTCGTGCACGAGGTGCGCAACCTGGCCGGTTGGTGGCGCAAGGAGAGCGGCGGACAGCCGATCGCCCGCGTGCACCTGTATGGCCTCGACGATGGCTGGGTCAAGAAGCTGGCGCCGGCCCTGAACGCGGCGGTGGGGGCCGCGGAAGTGGTCGGGGAAACCACCCCGGTCGAGGGACAATGGCACCTGCCGGGGCTGCTGGCCGCCACGGAGAGCGGCCGCCCCAGCGTCGTGCTGAGCCTCAGCCTGCCCCCGGAACCTCGGCGGCTGCTGGCGCTCAGCGGGGCGCTCTCCGTGGGCCTGCTTGGACTCGGCGTCGCGGTCGACGCGATGTGGAGCGGACAGCGCGCCACCCTGGAGGGGGAATTCGATGAGCTCTCCCTGCTCGAGAGGCGCGTGGCCCGCTACGAAGCCGACAGCGGGGCGGTCCAGCGGGCCCTGGCCGAGCTGCAGGCCGAGGCCCGCCACCTGGATGCCGTCGCCGACCGCCGCTGGCCCGTGGGCGCCGCCCTGGCGGCCTGCCGCTCGGCCCTGCCGCAGAACACCCGACTGGTCGACCTGAGCCTGCGGCAGGACGAGCAGGGGCTGCACCTCAGCGCCACCGGGGAGGCGCCTCCGGACCCGCTTGCCACCCGGCAGGCCCTGGCGACCATCCAAGCCCGCCTGGAGGCCGAGCCCATGTTCCGCGCCGTGGAGATCGAACCGCCCTCCCAGGTCGGACTCAAAAACGGTCAGAGCGGGCTGCCTTTCGCGATCCGCTGCGAACTGGTCCACCTGCCGTCGGAGGCCAGCCGATGAGCGCCCACGCATCGCCCCTGGCGCTGCGGGCCGCGCGCCAGCCTTGGCCGCGCCGCACCCTGCTGACCCTGATCGGCGCCAGCCTGATGCCGCTGCTCGGCCTGGGGGTCTGCCTGCGGCCGGCCTGGCAGTGGCAGAGCACGGAGCGCGACCTCGAGGCCCTGCGCGAGCGGGTGGCCAACGCCGATGGGCGCGCCTTCCGGCACGACACCCAGCAGTGCCGGGTGATGCTCGAGGCCGCCAGCCTGCTGCAGCGCGAATTCCTGGCCCTGCTGCCCACCAGCTTCGACCGCGTCGACCTGTTCAGCCAGGTGCGCGAATTCGCCAGTCGGGCCGGGGTCACGCTGCAGACGTTGCAGCTCGGCGTGGACAAGCCGCTCGGCCTGGGCCGCGATGGCCTGGATGTCGCGCGGCTCGATCTGCAGCTGCGCGGCTCGGGACCGCTGGCATCGGTCGGCGAGCTGTTCGATCAACTCGACGCAGCCCTGCTCCCCGCGGGGCTTGAACAGCTGACTCTGGCGGCGCGCGCCGACGGCGGCTTTGACATCGTGCTCGAGATCGGCTTGTTCCACTGGACCAGCGCCAGTCCGGCGCCGACAGAACCGCAGCAACCATGACTTCGATCGACTGGAAGATGTTCATCGCCCTCGGCCTGGCCGCGGGAGCCGGCGTGGTCTGGGTGCCGAAGGCCCTGGAGAGCAAGGCTGCGGATCCGGAGGTCAGCGTCCCCGAGGCGTTGCCCGAGATGATCGATCCGGCCACCGGGTTGCCGATCGAGCTGCCCTCCGAGCCGGGCTCGGCCGCGGAATCCGGTCCGGAGCCGCGGCCCTCGGAGGAGCTGAGCACGTCGGCCCCGGAGCCCGCTCCGATCGGTTCGGTCTCCTCGGCCTTGAACGTCGGCAGCCTCGACCCCGCAGCGCTGCTGGAGCTGGCTTCCAGCCTGCGCAGCGAACGGATCGCCCGGGGCGGGGACGAGTTCCGGGCTGCGGAGGATGCGGAGGGGACGGCGGCCCCGGCCCAGCGCATCGCCCCCAAGGTGGAGGAGGTGCTCTCGCTCTACCCGCTGAGCGCCACGCTGCGCGCCGCCGGCAGGCAGCTGGCGATCATCGCCGGCGAAGCCGTCGAGATCGACCAGAGCTTCGGCCCGGATGGGCTGGTGCTGCGCGAGATCGGTTGGGACAGCGTCACGGTCGAGTACCAGGGCCGGCGCTACCCCCTGCGCATGCCGAGCTTCCGCTCCTCGCCGGCGTCCACCCCGGCCGAACAGGCCAGCGCCCTGGCCCCGCCCCAGCCGACCGTTCCCTGAACGTCCCCGCCCAGCCGCCCCATCGCCCCGGCCCCCCCGTCGATCACCGATGCCCCCCCACGACCTGTCCCCCCTCCGCCTGCGCTGGTGTGCCGCGGCCGCCTTGGCTGCCCTGTCCGGCTGCCATCACCCCAGCGTCGACACGGGCGGCTTCCGGGACCAGCCCATGGAGCCGCTCGAGACCAGCAATCTGCTGCTGGACGTGGGGCCGCCCGACCCGGCTCCGCCGGCCGCGGATCCAGGCGACGTGCGCATCGGCACCGGCGAGCGCGGCCCGCTCAATTTCTCCGGGACGCCGCTGCCCGAGGCGATCCATGCGATCGCGCGCCTGGCCGGGGTCAACATGGTCATGGACCCGGGCTTGCAGGGCACGGTCGACGCGAGTTTCCCCTCGGTGACGCTCGACGAGGCCCTGCACGCGATCCTCGATCGCAACGGTCTGCGCCTGGTCAAGGGCGAAGGCGACATCTACTGGGTCGAGCGCGGCGATGGCAGCGAGCCGGCCCTGCAGCGCTTCCACCTGCGCTCGGTGCGCGCGGCGGACATCGAGCCGCGACTGCAAACGCTGATCTCCGAGTCGTCGCGGGTGGTGATCGACCCCAACCAGAACGTGGTCCTCGTGCGCGGCACGCGCGGGGACGTGCATGCGGTGGGGCAGTTCCTGGCCGGCGCCGACCAGGTGCAGAAGCAGGTCCTGATCGAAGTGCACATCTTCGAGGTGCGCCTGGATGACGATTTCGAGTTCGGGGTCCAGGGCACCTACAGCCGCAACGAGCCGGTCGATGTGACCAACATCGTCCAGAACCTGGGCACCCCGGGGAACGCCTTCCAGGTCAACCTGACCGACGACGACTTCAGCCTGACGCTCGAGGCGCTGCGCCGCTACGTGGGGCTCGAGCTGCTCAGCTCGCCGCGCGTGATGGTGGTCTCGAACCGCGAGGCCAGCATCGAGGTGATCGAGGAGATCCCCTACATCCAGGTCACGGCCGTGACCTCCGGCACCACCGGGGGCGTCGGCAGCACGGTGCAGGAGACCGTCGAGTTCAAGGAAGCCGGCATCAAGCTCAAGGTCACGCCGACGATCCAGGCCGAGGACCTGCTGCAGATCGTGGTCGATCAGGAACTCTCGGAGGTGATCGACTTCTTCAACACGATCCCCGTCCTCGATACGCGCAAGCTCGTGACCCAGTTCCTGGTTGAGGACGGGCACACCGTGGTGCTGGGCGGGCTGATGCAGGACCGGCATTCGGAGCAGAATCGCGGCGTGCCGCTCTTGATGCACATCCCGCTGTTGGGCCGGCTGTTCCGCAGCGACGAAGACAGCACCGTCAAGCGCGAGCTGCTGCTGTTCGTCACCAGCCGGATCCTGGATCCGGGCCAGGCCGCCAGGATCGCGCCCCACTACCAGGACGACTATCTGGAGAAGCGCCAGATCCTCGAGGTGCCCATGCTGCACAAGAAGCCGCTGATCGAGGTCGGTGAGGCCGACGGCCAGGCGGCCGCGGGCGGCGAGTGAAGCCGGCTGCGCGGGAATCCGAAGCCGGCGCGGCCACCCAGCCGCGCCTGCGCCTGGGCGAGGCCCTGGTCGCCCAGGGCCTGATCGACGAGCAGCAGCTGCAGCTGGCCCTGGCCGAGCAGAGCCAGGTGCGGCGGCCCCTGGGCGAGATCCTGATCGGACTCGGCTTCGTGCGGCGGGACGCCATCGCGCGCCACCTGGCGAGCGAGCTGGGCCTCGAGCTGGTCTCGGCGCGCACGCTGCAGCCCGATCCGCTGATCGTGTCGGGCGTCGATCCGGACCTGATCCGCGAGAACGGCGCCTTCCCGATCCGTTTCGTCGACGGCCGCCTGCAGGTGGCCATGGTCGACCCATCGGACCCGGTCAAGGTCGCCAACCTGCGCCGCCACTTCGTCAGCGAGCTCGAGCTGCTGATGATCCTGGAGGCGGACCTGCACACGCTGCTGCGCAAGTTCTTTCCCGAGAGCAAGGGCCACGTGGCCGAGCTCCTGGCGCCGCTGCGCGCCCGCGACGGCGCGATCGAGGAGGATATCTCGATCGAGCGCCTGACCGACTCGATCATCGGCGACGGGATCCGCCGCGGGGCCACGGACATCCACCTGCACCCCGAGGAGCAGGTCACCCGGGTGCGCTTTCGCCTGGATGGGGTGCTGCGGCAAGCGGAACTCCTGCCGCGCAGCCTGACGGCCGGGGTGATCAGCCGCATCAAGATCCTCAGCCAGCTCGACATCTCCGAGCGCCGCCGTCCCCAGGACGGACGCATGCGGGTGCAGCTCGATGGGCGCAAGGTCGACCTGCGGGTCTCGGTCTTGCCGGTGAGCCACGGCGAAAGCGTCGTGCTGCGCATCCTCGATCGCGCCACCGGCTCCCTGACCATGGGCGAGCTCGGCATTTCCTCCCGGCAGGTGCACCTGCTGGAGCACATCGCGGCGCGCCCCAACGGCCTGTTCTTGGTCACCGGTCCGACGGGATCCGGCAAGACCACCACGCTCTACAGCCTGCTCTCGCGGGTCGATGCGCTGCGGCGCAACGTCGCCACGATCGAGGACCCGGTCGAGTACATGCTGCCGTTCGTGCGCCAGAGCCAGGTCGATCATGGCATCGGCTTCGACTTCAAGGCCGGTCTGCGGGCCCTGATGCGCCAGGATCCCGACGTGATCCTGGTGGGGGAGATCCGCGACGAGGAAACGGCCGAGATGGCGGTCAAAGCCTCGATGACCGGCCACCTGGTGTTCTCCACACTGCATACGAACAATGCGCTGGGCAGCATCCCGCGCCTGCTGGACCTCGGGATCGCCAGCTACCTGGTGGAGGACGCCCTGGTGGGAGCGCTGGCGCAGCGCCTGGTGCGGCGCAACTGCTCCGCCTGCCTGACGGAGGTCGAGGCCACCGAGAAGGAGCTGGCCTGGCTGGGCGTCGAGCGGGCCTTCCTGCTGAAGGGCGCCGGCTGCCGGCAGTGCGAGCAGTCCGGATACCAGGGCCGCACGGTGATCGCCGAGCTGTTCCTGATGGATGCCGAGATCGCCCAGCTCGTGCGGCGTGAGTCGGCCCTCCCGCAGCTGCTCGAGGCCAGCATGCGGGCGGGCTTCGTCGACATGGAGCAGGACGGCCGGCAGAAGGTCCTGGCCGGTCTGACCACGGTCGAAGAGGTCCAGCGCGTGCACCGCAGCACCTACCTGTCGAGCGATGAGCGAGCTTAGTCCCCTCGACCTGCTGCAGGGTCGCCGTGGGCAAGAGCCCGTTCCGGCGGCCCTGCCCAGCGGCAAGACCGAGCGCAGCACGCGCATCTTCGAGTACTCCGCGCGGCGCTCGGACGGCCAGCTCGTTCAGGGCCGGGAGGTGGCCCGCGACGAGCTCGAACTCGATCGGCGCCTTGAGCGCGAGGGCTTGCTGCTGACGGGTTGCCGCTCGGTGCAGCGCGGCGGGCGTGCCCGCACCGCGGAGCTCTCGCGCCAGGAGCTGTTCGCCTTCACGGCCCAGTTGGGCACGATCCTGTCGGCGGGCATTCCGATCGTGCAGGGCCTGCGCGAGATGCACCGCCGGGCCCGCGGACGGGTGGCCAAGGCCTCGATCCAGGCGATCCTCGAAGATCTGGAGGCGGGCGAGCCCCTGTCCTCGGCGCTGGAGCAGCAGCCCCGCAGCTTCCCGCCGATCTTCCGGGCTTCGATCCGCGCCGGCGAGCAGTCCACCAAGCTGCCGGAGGTCCTCAAGGCGCAAGCCGGGCACCTGGCTTGGGTGCGGGAGATCCGGGCCATGGCCACCCAGGCGCTGGTGTATCCCGCGATCCTGAGCCTGGCCATCGGCGGCCTGGTGGCGATCCTGGTCACGTTCCTGGTGCCGCGGCTCACCAAGCTGTATCCGGGCGGGGCCGAAGACCTGCCGGAGCAGACCCGCCTGGTGATGGCGGTCGCGGATGCGATCCGCGCGCACTGGGTGCTCGGCTCGCTCCTGGCCGCGGGGCTGCTGCTCACGGCGGTCATCACCCTGCGCCGTCCGGGACCGGCCCAGGCGCTGGCGCGCATGGCCTCGGGGATCCCGCGCGTCGGTCCGCTGCTGCGCCAACTGGCCATGTCGCGGTTCGCCAAGACGGCCGCGCTGCTGCACGATGCCGGGGTCGAGATGGTCTCCACGCTGCGCCTGGCCACCGAGGCCTGTGGCAACCCCTACTATCGGGCTGCCTTCGAGCGGGCGACCCAGCGCGTGCAGCGCGGTTCGACGCTCGCGGAAGCTCTGGAGCAGGAGACCTGCATGGATCCTTTCCTGCTGCAACTGGTGGGCATCGGGGAGGCCTCGGGGGACCTGTCCACCACCTTGGGGCACCTGGTGGAGAGCTACGAGGCCGAGATTCCGCGCACGGTCAAGTGGGCCCTGTCCCTGGTCGAGCCGGCGATCTTGGTGTTCGGCGGCGGCCTGGTGCTCTACGTCCTTCTGGCGGCCCTGCTGCCGATCGTGACCCTCTACGAAAAGCTCTGAGCTCCCATGCGCGCGCTCGCTCCGAACCGCTCCCGCTCGGGCTTCACTTTGCTCGAGGTGATCGTGGTACTGGCCCTGATGGCGATCCTGACCGGGGTCCTGGCGCCATCGGCCACGGCCCTGATCAATTCCAAGGCGCGCCGTTTGACCCAGGGCGAGCTCGAGGAGCTCGGCCGGGCAGCCCTGGAGCACTTCCGTGACGTGCAGAGCCTGCCCAGTGCGCCAGCCCAGTTGTGGGCCTCCTCGGCGCCGGGCTGGGCCGGCCCGTACCTGACGGGCACCCTGGACGATCCGATCAGCGGCGGCAACGGCTACGCCGTGGACGCCTGGTCGCGGCCATACACCTTCCAGGTGGTCGTCGATCGCCTGACCCTGCGCAGCAACGGCAAGGACGGCATCGCCGGCAACGCCGACGACCTGGCCCTGACCGTCGATGCGACCCCGCTGCGGCGCGAGGAGACCCTGCGGCGCTTGGCGATCGTCAACCAGGCGATCCTGCACTACAACGCCGTCCACCTGGCCACCAACCCGCTGCCCCCCAACTGGCCCACGATCCACGCTCGCCTGGTATCGACCGGCTACCTGCCGCCCGGGGCGGGCCTGTCGGTGGATGGCTGGGGCGCCCCCTTCGTGCCCGATCCGGCGGGGTCGATGCCGGTGGTCGAGGTCACGTCCGGGTCGCTCTGAGCGCCGGGTCGGCGGAGGCTGGCCCCGATCGGTCGGCGCGGTCGGGCGGGCCGCGCTGGGCCGCGGCCGAGCGCTCTAGCGGCTGCGCTGGGCCGGAGCCGCGGCCGCCGCCGGGGCGCGGCCAGCGCTGCGGTCGCTGGACCACTGGGCCCAGCTCTTGGCCAGACGCTTGTCGCCCAGCAGGCCGGTCTCGGTGGACTTTTGGACCTCGACCTCGAGCCAGGCGGGCTCGTCCAAGGCGGTCAACAGCGCGTCGAGCTGGGCTTTTTGGCCGCGCTGGGTCACCAGCTTGAGCGGCAGCCCCTCCAGCTGGCGCAGGTCCTCGACCAGGTCGAACACCGGGGCGGCGAAGGCCGCGCCCGCGTGGGGCTCGAGCAGCACCAGGCTGCGCACGGTTTCGTCCCCCAGGGCGTAATGGGTCGCCAGGCTCGCGCCCTCCCCGTGGCCGAACAGGTTCAGGGCCGCGCCGTGCACGCCCGGCTGGGCGCGCAGCCACTGCACCGCCGCCTGGAGGTCGCGCACCGCGAAGGTCCACAGGTTGGCCCGGGCGGCCTCGTCCAGGCTCTGGAAGGCGTAGTCGGCGCTGGCCGATTCCCCGTGGCCGCGCAGGTCGATCGCCAGGACCGCCATGCCGGAGCGCGCCAGGGCCTCCGCCAGGGTCGCGAAGGCGGCGCGGTCGCCTCCGGCGCCGTGCACCAGCAGCGCCGCCGGGGCGCGCTCTTCAGCGCTCTTCTTGGCGGGCGGCGCGTAGAAGTCCCCGATCAGCAGCTTGCCGTCGCTGGTTTCGACCCGCATGCGCTCGGCTTCGATCGCCGCCGGCGAGGCCGACCCCGCCGGACCGGGCCGGGCGGCGGTCGGGCCCGCCGGATGGGGCAGGGCTCGGCCGAGCGGGCTCAGGAGCAGGCCAAACAGGAGCAGGCTCGCAGCGGGGCGGGCTTGGCGCATCGGACCGCGGTGGGGACGTTGGCGGCGACCGGAAAACGCAGGCCGACCGAAGGTCGGCCCCCGGACGGCGCCAGGGGAAGGGAGCGAAGGGAAGTTCTGGGCGGCGCGCCCGGCCAGGGGGGATGGCCAGGAGCGGGACGGACTGGCTCGGATGGGAGCATCCGGCACCGCGGGGCGTCCCGCCCGCGATGGGTATTTCGGCGACAGTACCAGCGCCGCGCCATTCGGCAACCGTTTGGGGCGCGAAAAAGGGGCCGCGGGGCCGCGCTGCGATCCGGAGCTGGGACCTCGGCCCTGCCGCCGCGCACCGCCGCGG
>ERZ1066133.101-NODE-101-length-46473-cov-9.297966_pt1 | contig 46473 bp, 37 predicted proteins | sample MGYA00382780_ERZ1066133 | MGnify/ENA primary metagenome ERZ1066133 (study PRJEB33369, sample SAMEA5778363) | biofilm metagenome | biome: Industrial cooling water; feature: Water cooling tower basin; material: Biofilm | place: United Arab Emirates | collected... | reverse complement strand
TGCCGGAGAGCACCTGCGGGACGCCGCCGAAGGGCAGCGTGCCGGACGGATTGCCCAGCACGGTGTCGAGGTCGGCGGGCGCGCCGGTGAGGGTCTGGATCGCCTGCGACAAGGGCACGGCGGTCGGGAAGAGCAGGCCGAGCAGGCTGAACTGCGGCGTGCCCATCACCGTGCCGCTGGTCACCGAGCGATACCGAAGCGCCGCGTCGATGGTCGCGGGGGCGCTGTCACGGAGCGCCGACGAGCCGTTGGAGATCGAGACGTTCGCGAGCGGGATGGTCACGCTCGGGGCGGCAAGGCCGGACGAGGCGAAGGCCATGCCCGTCGCGAGGCCGCTACGGATCGCATTGGAGAAAATCATGCGGGCACTCTAGCGTGGGCGTCAAGTTCAACGCAGCACAGGGCAGGAGTCCGCTCCGCCTTACGCCGGTGCCGCGGCCTTCACGCTCCCGGGCAGTTCGACGATCATCCTTGTGCCCTGCTTCCAGACGCTCTCGACCCGGATCGCGCCCTCAAGCGCCGTGACGGCGTTCTTCACGATCGCAAGGCCCAGTCCGGTGCCTCGGCGCTTGGGCGCGCCGGTGCGGGCGGTGTCCACCTGATAGAAGCGCTCGAAGATCCGTTGCTGCTGGTTGATCGGGATGCCCATGCCCTCGTCGGCGACGCTCCAGCGGCTGGTCGCGCCGTCCAGCCGCTCGGCCCGCACCCGGATCGTCGTCGCCTCGAAGGCGAACTTCGCGGCGTTCTCGAGCAGGTTCTTCAGGATCAGTTCGAACAGATGGGCATCGGTGCGGATGATCGAGAGCTCCGCGGGCACGTCGATCGAGATCGTCAGGCCGCGCTCGGCGCACATTGGCTCCAGAAGCGTGACCAGCGATTCGAGGATCGGCGCGGTCTCGACCTCGGTGATCTCGGCCTTGGTTTCCTCGGCCTCGAGCCGCGAGAGCCGCAGCACGTCGGCGGTGAGAGCCTCCAGCCGGTCGGTATTGGTGGCGATCATCTGCACGAGCCGCAGCGTCATGGCGGGATCGTCGTGCACCGCATCGTGCATGGTTTCGAGCGCGCCCTTGATCGACGCCAGCGGCGTGCGCAGCTCGTGGCTCAGGCTGGCGACAAAGTCGGTGCGGGCCTGGATTGCGCTCTGATAGTCGCTCACGTCCTCGAGCGACAGGTACACGCGGCGTTCCTTCTGCCCGTCGAAGGACTCGCCTCGGACCAGGTCGATCGGGGCCGCCAGGGCGTGGAAGATGCGCCGCCCCTCGGGGCGGGTGATCCGCACTTCGCTCCGGCGGGTCCGCCCCTGGGCCGCGGCGGCGAACAGGTCGAGGATCTCGGTCTGGATGAACAGGTCTTCGATCGAACGCCCCGTCAGGGGCTTGGGCGTCGTCGCGAAGAACTCGTCGGCGCCGCGGTTGGCGAGCATGACGGTGCCGCCGGTGTCGAACACAAGGTCGATGTCGTCGCCGGCGTCGATCACGGCACGCAGCTCATCGACGGCGGCGGAGAGCCCGCCGATGCGGGCCGAGGCCTGATTGGAGCGGCGGACCAGCTCCGCGACGTTCTGTCCGAGCCGCTCTTCGCTGTCCTCGCCGAGGGCGTCGGTCGTGGCTTCGTCGCCCAGGGTGGTGCGCAGCCTTGTGAGCACGCGGTTGAGGCGCTGCTCGCTGGCCCGCATGCCCCGGGTGCGTCGGACCAGGAGCACGGTCGCAACCAGAGGCGAGAACGCGAGCAGCGCGAGCACCAGCGCGGCGGGGGCGGCGCTCCACCACGCGACCAGGGCCAGCAGGGTGGGAGTCCACACCGCCGCGAGGGCGATGGCTCCTGACCAGCTTTTGGTCTGTGGGTCCATACGGGTGGATGCTACCCGCATCGGGCGGTGTGCCGCGGGTGACGGGTAATGGAAGTGCCCCACGCCCTGCCCGCGGATCGCCGATGATTCGCGCCGCAGACGGCCGCGCGCCGGTCCGGCCTGTCCCGCCGGTCAACGAGCGGTGCTTGTGCCGCTGCTTTCGAGGTCGCTCTCGTCGGCTTCGAGGCTGGCCCGGTAACCAACGCCGCGGACGGTCTTGACGACGTTGGCCATGTGCAGCAACTTCTTGCGGATGCTGGTGACGTGGACGTCGATGGTGCGCTCGGTCACGGTGACGCCGGGTCCCATGGCCCGCGACATGAGGGCGTTTCGGCTCAGCACCCGGCCGCCGGCCTGGAGCAGTGCGGCGAGGATGCGGAACTCGGTGAGGGTGAGCTTGAGAAGCTGGCCGTCGAGCGTGGCCTGATGGGTGTCGGTGTTCACCTCGATGGGTCCGAGGCGGAGAACCCCGCGATCGCCCCCGAGTCGTCCGGCGCGGCGGAGCAGGGCCTCGACCCGCGCGAGCAGGACCTTCATCGAGAAAGGCTTGGTGATGTAGTCGTCGGCGCCGACCTTGAGTCCGACGACTTGATCGGTCTCTTCGCTCTTGGCGGTGAGCATGATGAGCGGGATGGACGCGGTCGCGGGCTCGGCGCGGAGGCGGGCGGCGACCTCGGTGCCCGCGAGTTCCGGGATCATGACATCGAGCAGAATCAGGTCGGGCTGGTTGCGGGAGATGGAATCGAGGGCAACGCGTCCGCTGCTGACGGCGGTGGCGAGATAGCCGGCCCGCTGCAGGTTGTAGATGAGAAGATCGGCAAGGTCTCGCTCGTCTTCGACCACGAGGATGTGAGGGCGGTCGGCCATCGCGGAGTCCTATGTGTATAACTCTTGGTGTGCCAACAAGATGCGAACGACCAAGAGAGCGAGAACGGGTAATGGAAGGGTAACCTCCCGTTGGCACGACAGGCTTCCCAGCGTGTTGAGAGTGCGCGAAGAATGCGTGTTCGCGCTCGTGTTCGTGTTTTGAAAGGTATGAAGATTGTTGATAACCACGGTTTCGGACACGAAAAGAGTTGAAGAGGGGTGGGGTGCGGCCGAAAAAGTGCAAAGCGAGTTTGGACTTGCTAATATCCGCGGGGTAACCTTCCACCCTTCCCTGCGGTCAAAGCGCCGAGTGCGCCTTGTCCGTGAACCTCGGCAACGAGGAAAGGGTGGAGTGCTCGCGGGCTCGGCGTCACCGCTCGGTGATAGCAAGGTTCTCGGGCATGCGAGGAAGATTGACTCAGGCGTGCGTCGAGGATCGACGCGAAGCTCTGGATGAGCGAGCCTGATGGATCGACGGTCGTGGGTGGTCCGCGGCCGAGAGAAGCGTGGTCCGGAAGACTGGCCTTGGGGCCTCTCTTTCGTTCGGACAGTGAAGCAGGCACGGGTTTGAGACGCCCGGGCCGGGTAACTAAGGAGTCTTACGAAATGGGTCACACGAGCAAGATGTTTGTGATCGCTGGCGCGGCGCTGAGCCTCTCGGGCGTGGCGTTCGCCGCCGAGTCTGACACGAGCCGCGCGTACGCCAACGAGCTGAAGGCCGACGCGGCTGGTCGCACCAGCCTCGCCGCCGGTGGCAAGACCAGCGGCCTGACCATCACCGATGGTTCGGGCAACTTCAGCATGCGGGTCGGCGGGCTCATGCTGTTCCGCTACTCGGCCAACTTCCGCACCGGCAGCACCCCGAACACCACCCCGGTCCCGGCGACCGGCGGCGGCGTGACCGGCAAGGACAAGGCCACCATCGGTTTCTCGGCTCGGCGCACGCAGCTGTACTTCAGCGGCAACGCCGGCTCGCCCGAGATCACCTACTACATCCAGGGCAACTTCAACACCGCTGGTAACGTCACCAACGGCACCTTCATCCTCCAAGACGCCTTCGTCAAGTACACCTTCGACAACAACTGGGACGTTCGCTGGGGCCAGTTCAAGCTCCCGATCCTCACCGAGGACCTCATCGGCGACGCCTACCAGCAGTCGGCTGACCGTTCGACCACCGCGAACATCTTCCGTCAGAACCGCAGCCAGGGCATCCAGGTTGGCTACTCGGCCGACGTGTTCCGCGTTCTCGCGGCGTTCAGCGATGGCTGGCGCACCGCGAACACGGACTACAACAACGCCGCTGAGGCCGACTACGCCCTGACCCTCCGCGTCGACGGCAAGTTCGCCGGCGACTGGAACCAGTGGAACCAGTTCAGCAGCTGGCAGAACAGCCAGTTCGCCGCCTTCCTCGGCGGTGCGGTCCACTGGCAGCAGGGTGGCTCCACCGGTGACGGCGCTGACGCGGTCGCCAACACGAACCAGGCCAACTTCCTCCTCTGGACCATTGACACCCAGATCAAGGGCAACGGCTGGAACGTCTTCGGCGCCATCATCGGCAACCACGCCAAGCAGCGCAACGGCGGCGCGACCTTCAACAGCTACGGCTGGCAGATCCAGGGCGGCTTCTTCGCCACCCAGCAGATCGAGCTCTTCGCTCGCTACGACGGCTTCTACGGCGCTCGTCAGCAGGGCCTCGTTCCCCGCACCTTCCACTTCCTTGACTTCGGCCTCAACTACTACCTGTTCCCCGAGTCCCAGACTGCCAAGATCACGGGCGATGTCCTCATCGGCCTGACCCGCAGCCAGGGCCTGCAGAACACCAACTTCCAGAACACCGTCCCGGGCGGCACCAATCCGTTCCCGGACACCCTCTCGGGCGCTCTCGGCTCGCCGAAGTCCGGCGAGGTCAACCTCCGCGTGCAGTTCCAGCTGCTCTTCTGAGCAACGGAACCTCACGGACGCTTGACGCCACCGGGTGATCCTCACTCGGTTGCCTGATCCGAAAGGATCAGAGAGGCGGGTGCGAAGGCCCCCGCCAGTCCGAACGAATCGTCTCGCCGGCGACCCCTCGGGGTCGCCGGTTTTTCTTTTGGGTGCCGTGTTCCGCCGCACGCCTTGGGTCCTTGCCGGGGCTGATTCTCGGTCCTGGCGGCGTTCTGCGCCCTTTGATGCCTCCGTATCCCCGATCTGGGCGAATCATCCAAGCCCCGCCCCCGGGATCGCCCCGGCCGGCGTTTGCGGTCCGCCGCCCATTCGGGTCGGCGTCCCACCCTGTGCGGAGAGCCGCCTTGCGAATCCTGGTTGCCATCCCGGTCTTTAACGAGGTCGCCCACGTCGAGCGGGTCGTGCAGCGCGTGCTGGAGCACGCCGGCAACGTCCTGGTTGTCGATGACGGCTCGACCGACGGCACCTCCGGCGTCCTGGCGACATTGCCCGTGGATGTCGTGCGCCACTGCGTCAACCGGGGTTACGGCCATTCGCTCATCGATGCATTCCGCTTCGCCCACGCCGAGGGATACGACTGGGTCGTCACCATGGACTGCGACGAGCAGCACGAGCCGGAGCGGCTGCCCGAGTTCTTCGCGGCGATTGAGCAGGAGCACGCCGCGCGGGACGGCGCCGCCATCATCAGCGGCAGCCGCTACCTCCGCGAACCCGACGCCCAGGCCCTGGCCCTCGCGCCGACCGATCGACGCCGCATCAACCGCTTGCTCACGGCGGAGATCAACGAGCGCTTCTCCGACCGGTTCGGCGCCCGGTTGACGGATTCGTTCTGCGGCTTCAAGGCCCACCGCGTGGGACCGACCGCGGCCCTGCAGCTCACCGAAGGCGGCTACGCGTTCCCGATGCAGCTTTGGGCGCGGGCGGCCGCCGCGGGGTTGCGTGTGCGGGAGATCCCCGTCGATCTGATCTACAACGATCCGAGCCGAACCTTCGGCGAGGGGCTCGACGACCCCGAGGCCCGACTGCGCCACTACCGCGAGGTGCTGCACCGCGAGATCGCCTGCGTGGCAAGGCGCCTGCCGTCCCATGCGGTCAGCCGCCTCGACGCCGCTCCGCTCAGGGGCTGCGACGGGCACGTCCGCGACGCGCGGAAGCGTGAGGCATCCGAGCGGTAGCAATTTGCGGCCCGCGTCCGGCGGACGAGCGGTCGGTGTGCGATAGTTCTCTCACGTGACCGCGGCCGCACCCCAACTCCGCTTCGACCCCGCACCCCGCACCTGGCAGCCGCTGGTCCGGCCAGGCACGCACCCGGCGTTCGCGCGGGCCTTTCGCGTTCAGATGGGCCTTGCGGCGGATGCGCCGATCATTCTGTCCGGGCATCAGGCCGAGCTCTGGCATCCGGGGATCCTCGCCAAGCACCTGGCCGCGGAGGCGGTCGCGGCACGCGTCGGCGGCGCGACGGCCTGGCTCGTGGTCGATCACGACGTGCCGCACGAGACCGTGCTGCGCTTGCCCGCACGCGACGCCGAAGGTCGGCTCGTGCGAAAGAAGCTCCCGCTGCTCAGCGAGCTGGACGCGGCGCGGGCAACGGGCTGGATCGCGCCGATCGTGGCCCCGGAGTGGTCCGCCGCCGACGCCGCGCTGCCGACGCTCGTCGCGCGGGTGCGCGCCATCCGCGACGCAATCGAAGCGGGCAAGGGCGAGAGGAGCTGGGCAGGGCAGGTGACAACGGCGGCGCGGCAGTTGTTGCCGACCGGGCTGCCGCGGCTCCGACCGATCTTTGCGACGCGATTGCAGCAAACCGACCTGTTCCAGGCGGCGGTGCGGGCGATGGCGGCGGATGCGAACGGAGCGATCACTTCGTACAACGATGCGGCCCGCGGGGCGCCCGACGCGGAGCTGCGCCCGCTTGATGTCGCGAAGGGCGAGCTTCCGCTGTGGCGGATCGATGCCCGCGGCACGCGTCGGCGTGTGCTGGCCGCGGAGCTTGGCGGGGGATCGGGTATCGCGTTCGATGGTCTGCTGCCGCGGGCGCTGCTGATGACCGCGCTGCTGCGGCTCGGCGGCTGCGATCTGTTCGTCCACGGCGCCGGCGGCTTTGTGTACGACCGGGCGATGGAGCAGTGGCATCGCACATGGCTCGGCGCGGCGTTGACGCCGGTCACCGGCGGCGCGGGAGCGGCGCTGGCGCCGATGGTGCTCGCCAGCGCGACGCTGCGGCTTCCGCTGGAGGCGGTGGGGGTGCCCGAGCCCGCGGCGATCCGTGCCGCGGTCTGGCGGGCGCATCACGCGCGGCATGACCCGGGCGATGCCTCGGTCGGGGACGTCGCGACCGCGACCCGCAAGCGCGAGCTGGTGGCGATGATCGAACAGCGCAAGGCACGCGGCGAATCCCCCGCGGCGGAGTTTCGGGCTCTGCACGACCTGCTCGCGGTTCATCGTCAGAAGCACGCCGATGCGCTCCGCGCGCTCGCCCGGGAGGCCGCGGCCCTGCGGGCCAATAGCGCGCAGGCCGGCGTCATCGACGAACGGACGTGGAGCTTCGCGTTGCACGAGCCGGCAGCGATCGTGGGGCTTGCCGAAGCGATCCACGCGGCGTTTCGGTGAGCGGTTCTTGAGCCGCCCATCCAGGCCCGGGGTCACTTGGAGCAACACGCGTGCGATGCCGCGGAGCCGACCAGCCGGTTGCGCGGGAGATCCCTCGTCGCCGGGTGGGCGCCCGATTCAGGAGATTGTCGCGCGGACGACGACCAGTGACACGGCGCTGATGAACACCCAGAGCACCACCGCCAGGACCAGCGGGCGCACGCCAACGCTCGCGAGGGCCGAGCGTGAGAGGCCCAGTCCGACCAGCAGCAGGGCCAGGCACATGCCGCGCCGGGCCATGAGCGTGAGCGTCCCGACGTGCTCGTGGACGAGCGGCACAAACGTCCCGAGGACGCTGGCGAGCACGAACAGTCCGATGAACCACGGCACCGGCAGCTTGCCTTTGCCCTTGGATGCAGCATCGTTGCGGAAGAACCACGCCGCGGCGAGGGCGATGGGCACGATCCACAGCGTGCGTGAGAGCTTGACGGCGGTGGCGATCTGCAGCGCCTCGTCGCCGAACTTGGACGCTGCGCCGACGACGCTGGAGACGTCGTGAATGGCGACGGCGGTCCAGACGCCGAACTGGTGCTGGGTGAGATCAAACCAGTGCCCGAGCGGCGGGAAGACCCAAAGCCCCACGGCGTTGAGGATGAACACGGCACCGATGGACACGGACATGTGAGCGCCGGAGGCGCTGATGGTGGAACCGACGGCGGCGATGGCCGATCCGCCGCAGATCGCGGTGCCGCTGCTGATGAGCGTGGCGAGCTTCTGATCGATCTGCAGCGCCCGGGCGAGAACGACGCCGAGCGCGAAGGTGCCGACGATGGTGCCGAACGCGAATCCGATGCCGGTGAGCCCGGCGCGGGCGAGTTCGCCGAGGTTCATGCCGAAGCCCAGCAGCACGACGCAGACCTGGATCAGCAGCTTGGACCAGTGACGGATGAAGTTGCCGGGCGGAGCGAGCGCCAACAAGGCAAGGGCGATGCCGATGAGCAACGCGAGCTCGGGGCGTGCCCACGGTGAGATCGCAAACAGCGCTCCGATCCCGGCCAGAACCCAGGCGATGGCGGCGCGTGGCGAAGGACCGGGCTGTGGAGCTTCGGAAACGATCGGCGATGGTACTCCATCCGGTGAAATGCGGTGGTCCGTGTTTGCCGGGCGCAAAAGTGCTGGGGTGAACGCCCCGTTTCTGTCGTCCGCACCGCTTTCGTGCTTGACGCTCCGGGGGCGCGGCGAGAGACTGGGCTTTGACACGTCCGCGTGAGCCGAGGCGATCCGCCGCGTCGGCACGGGGAGGAACATGCTCCGCTCGAGAGATCGAACGGAGCGGAACGAGGCCGCGTCGGCGCGTCAGCGTCGGCCGCGTGAGGAGAAGGACATGAACCGTTCGACGATCGGTCGTTGTGTGGCCGCCGCGGTGGCGATCTGCGCCGGTGCGACCATGTCGCTGGGGGCGCTGACGGGAATCAACAAGGAGATCAAGTGCGGGGACACCCTGCTGGCCACGGTGAACTTCGCGGTGCCGACGCTGTACGCCAGCGGCGCGACCGGCGGCATCACGGTCTCGGGCAGCGCGACCAAGACGGCGGCGTTCACGGGCAAGATGCGCTGGGTGCAGATGATCAAGACGAACCAGCCGCTGAACACGAACACGCCGGCCAACACGCCGTACTTTGATCCGGGCGAGCTCGACCCCACCGGCAACGATTTCCCGTTCTACTGGAACGAGAACCTGCAGGGGCGTGACGGGAACAACTACGCCGGGCTGTGGGTGCAGAACAAGTTCTCCAACGGCGGCAACACGCTGAGCTTCTTTGATGAGCCGAAGCGCACCTGGACCGGTGCCGCGATCAACTGGCAGGCCGAGCTCAGCCTGGTCTGCTGGGACATGACCACCAACGTGCTGGGTGTGCTGTGGACCGGAACCTACGGCTTCAACATCACCGCGGGCGGAAACCTGACCATCAACGGCATCACCGAGATGGCCGTGGGCGGCACGTTCCTGACCCAGGCCGCGATCGACCAGCGCTTCGGCGATGTGTACACGATCAGCACCGATTGTGAGAACTGCATCCCGACTCCCGCGGCGGCAGGCCTGTTGGCCTTCGCGGGCGTGTTCGCGGCGCGGCGGCGTCGTGCGGCGTAACGGCTTGAAATCCCCTCTGCTCCCCGCGTCGGCTCGCGCCGACGCGCGGGGCTTCATGGTCATCGGCGGCGATGGGCTCGCGTGGATCGCGCTCGGCTCGTTGGCGGGCGCGATATGCTCGCTCGCCATGAGCGGCTGCGAGCGCCCCGACAACCCGCCGGATCGGCCCGCATCCGCGCGGCTCGGGGGTGCGGCGGCGGCTCTGGCGCCAAGCACGAACATCGCGTGCGTGATCGTGCGGCTGCGCGGGGCGAGCGATCGTCCGCCGCCGGTGCTGGTGTTCGCGGCCGGCGGGAGCGATGCGGCCCATGCCGCGGCCGCCGTCAACGCGAGCGAGCCGATGGGCGCGACGCCGAGCGCGGTCGGTGATGCGGCGTACGCGTGCCTGGTCGGAGCGATTCCCTCCGGTGCATCCGGTGCCGCGATCGAAGTCGAGCACTGCGGGGCGTCGCCGCGCCGGGTGCTGCTCGACAAGGTCGAGGGCGAACGATGGCTGGCCGCCGCGAGCGCGTGCGTTGGCGCTCCAAGTGAGGCGGGCAGGCTCCTGGAGTCCATGCGGACGTTGTTGCGGGCGATGCCGTAGGGCGGCGGAGGTGGTGGGGGCGGCTTGATATGCTGTCTCGATGCGCCAAGTGCTGATGTCGTGCGTGGGTCTGACGGTTGTCGCCGGGTCGTCGCTGGCGTGGGATGCGCCCGGGCATCGGGCGATCACCACGGTCGCGATGGAACGATTTCGGGCCGCGGTGACCGACCCCTCGCTGGGCTGGACGTCGGAAGGAAACTGGCCGCTGGTGATCGCAGATCAGGCAACGATGCCCGACCGCTGGCGGAACGTGCGGGCGCCCGCGTTGGCGCACGTCAACAACCCGGATCACTACATCGATGTCGAGGATCTCGTCGATCTGGGGCTTTCGCTGCGGACGATCGAGCCGCTGCGCCACGAGTTCGCGGGGCAACTGGCAATCGCACGCAAGGAGCGCCCCGGCGCCGGACGGAAGTCCAACCCGGCCCGGGATATGGCGCGAACCGACGCGTACCCCGGGTTTCTGCCCCACGCGATCGGCGAGCAGTACGCGCGGCTGGTGTCGAACCTCAAGACCATGCGCACGCTCGCGACCATGAACGAGCCCGGCCGAGCGGCCCAGCTTGAGACGGCGCGGCTCAATGTCGCGTGGTCGCTGGGCGTGCTCTCGCACTTTGTCGGCGACGCGGCCCAGCCCCTGCACACCACGCGCCACCACCACGGCTGGGTCGGCGACAACCCCAACGGCTATACCACTCGCTGGGAGATCCACGCCGACATCGACGCGACCGTGCTGCAGAAGCACAAGCTGTACGAAGAGGCGATCCGCGCCTCCTTCGAAGCCGATCGCCCGGACCTCGCGAATATCAACGAGTCCAATCCGTGGGCGGACGTGCTCGCGCACATCGAGCGTTCGCACGCGGCGATGGAGGACATCTACAAGCTCGACAAGTCCGGCGAGCTGTGGAACGAGCCCGGGAAGCAGCTCATCACGCAGCGATTGACGGACGCCGCGGCGATGCTGGCGGCGCTGTACACCGCCGCGTGGGAGGCGTCAACGCCGAGCGATGAGGACGTCAAGACGTTCGTGAGGTACGACGGATTTGAGGCAGAGAAGGCGGAGGGGAACTAACAAGAAGCGGATGTGCTGCGTGATCGACGCGTGGGACGACCGGCCGGGAGGCCGGTCCCACTGGTGTCATGCTGGGGTTTCGCGGAGCTCGATCGGGGCGGTGGCTCAGCGGGCCCCGGCAAGGGCTGCCGTCTTGGGCTCGACGTAGGTGCCGGCCTTGCCCATCTGCAGGAACGCGATCACGCTGTCGGCCACGTGGCGGAGCTGCTGCTCGCTGAGCTCGGGGTAGATCGGCAGGGCGATGGTCTCGAGTGCCGCGGTCTGCGACTCGGGCAGGTCGGTCGCCTTGTAGCCCAGGGGCTTGAAGCACTCCTGCTCGTGCAGCGGGACGGGGTAATAAATCTCAGTCCCGATGTTCTGGTTCTTGAGGTGATCGCGGAGCGCGTCGCGCTTGGCGGCGGGGACGCGGATCACGTACTGGTTGTAGATGTGACGCGCCGGTGCCGCGGGACGGAACGGGATTCGCAGCGGCGAGGCGTCGGCGCTCCACGAGACGCCCGAGAGCTTCGCGCCCGCGGCCTTGAAGGCGGCGTCGTAGAAGTCGGCGTTCTTGCGCCGGCCCTCGTGCCACGAATCGAGGTGGCGAAGCTTCACGCGCAGAATCGCCGCCTGCAGCGAGTCGAGGCGGCTGTTGATGCCGACGATCTGGTGGTAGTACTTGGGTTTCATCCCGTGGCCGCGGAGCATCGTGAGCTTGTCGGCCAGATGCGGGCAGTTGGTGGTCATGATGCCGCCGTCGCCGAACGCGCCGAGGTTCTTGCTGGGGAAGAAGCTGAAGGTGCCGATGGCGCCGCGCGAGCCGACGTCGAGCCCGCGGTTGTCACGCGTGCCGATGGCCTGGGCGCAGTCCTCGATGATCGGGACGTTGAGCTCGCGGCCGAGATCAAGGAACGCGTCAATGTCCGCGGCCTGGCCGAAGAGGTGTACCGGCATGATGGCCTTGAGGCGCTTGCACTTCTTGGCGACCTCGCGGGTGTGCACAGGGCACATGTTGTACGTCTTGGGGTCGATGTCGGCAAAGACCGGCACCGCGTTCAGGCGCGCGATCGAGCCGGCGGTGGCGAAGAAGGTGTAGCTGGGGCAGATGACCTCGTCGCCGGGCTTGATGTCCAGGGCCATGAGGGCGAGGAGGATCGCGTCGGAGCCGTTGGCGCAGGCGATGCCGTGGCGGGCCTTGGCGTACGCGGCGATCTCCTTCTCGAGCTCGGCGATGTCGGGGCCGCCGATGTAGTACGCGCTCTCGAGCACCTTCTGCATGACGGGCTCGAGCTCGGCCCGCAGGGCGGCGTACTGCACCTTCAGGTCGAGCAGCGGGACGGTGATCGCTTGCGACATCGCGTGATTTCCTGTGGGCCGGGCGGCGGCAAGGGCCACCACCCAACCAGAACCCCGCGGCTCTCGACCCGCGGGCAAATCGGGCGGAACTATAGGAAATCAACGAGGCTGAGACATTCACCACAGAGACCCAGAGGCACAGAGAGAGAACAGGGGTCCAAGACGAAGTTGCCTTCAACACAGGCTATCTCTCGGTGCCTCTGTGTCTCCGTGGTGAAATGCCTTATGCCTTGGCAGGCAACGTCCGGAAATCGCCCGATTGGGACCGCGTGGGCGTGCCCGAACCCGTCGAGAGCTTGGCGGCGCGGATGGTGCGATAGACCTCGAGGTGCTTCTCGTGCATCACGTCGGCGCGGAGCTCGGGGCGGCGGGAGGCTTCGATGCGTTCGCGTGACAGCCGCGAGACTTCGGCCTCGTCGAAGCGGAGCATGGCGAGCGCGAGCTCCATCACGTCCATCGGGTCGTTGAGCACGACGCCGTCGCGTGGGAGTGTCATGAGTTCGGTCGCGCCGTTGTACGCGGTGGTGATGACCGGCACGCCGCAGGCGAGGGCTTCGAGAACGACGAGCGGGCAGGGGTCGTAGAGCGTGGGGAGGACGAAGACGTCGGACGCGTGGTACGCGGGCACGGGGTCTTCGACATCGCCCAGGAACGCGACGTCGTTGGCGACGCCCATGGACGCGGCGAGGCGCTTGTACTTGGCGATGTCGCCGCCGCCGACGACGAGCAGGCCGGCGTCGCGTCCGCGGCCGCGGAGGTGGGCCATGGCGGCGAGGATGCGATCAACGCCCTTGAGCTTGAAGTCGTGGGCGACGGTGAGGTAGATGGTCCGGCTCTGCCAGCCGAGTTCGGCGCGGATGCGGTTGCGGTTGCCGCCACCCTGGGCGGGAATCTGCTGCATGTCCTCGGGCTTGAAGCGATCGGTGTCGGTGCCGTTGTGGATCACGACGACCCGCGACGGGTCAATCGGGTACGTGGAGAGAATCTGGCGACGGACCATCTCCGAGACGGCGATGATGGTGGCCGAGCCCCGCTTGTCGTACTGGCGGCGTTCGAGGCGGCGGAACTCGCGGTAGCGCGAGAGCAGGCCGTAGCCCAGCGGACGGGCCCAGCGGAGCAGGCCGTGGGCGAGGCGGCTGCGCTGGCGGTAGACGTAGCGGCGGACGCCGTGGTGGGGCATGATGACGTCGGCGTACCAGCCGTCGCCCATGTCGTGGACGATGTCGAAGTTCTCTTTGGCGATCAGCTTCTGCACGGCGGCGGCGAAGCGGAGGCGACGCGAGCCGAGGAGCGCGGATCCGACTTCCACGAGATTGGTGCGGGCCTCGCCGGGGGCACCGCGGATCTGGCGGGCGTAGATGGAGACGTGATGGCCCGCGGCAAGCAGGCGCACGGCGTGGTCGTGGGTCCAGCGCTGGGCTCCGCCACCGACGGCGTCGTACCGGTCCAGTACGAACGCGATTCGCATGCTCTCTTTGGGCATCTGCGGCAAGTGTAGCGGGCGGGAAGGGGAGCAGGGGTGGAGGGGAGCCGCGGAGCAGGGAAGAACGGATCGGAACGCAGCGGCGTTTGCGGGTGGATCGGGTGATCGCCTTATCCCATCGCGATCGCAGGGCTTGCGCGCCGAGCGATTGAACCCCTCAATCGGTGGTCCGTCACTCAGATTCCTCACCCGTTCCTACTCCATCCGGGTTCCCTCCGCGTACGACATCGCGAACCAGATCGCGGCGTCTTCCCGTGCGGCGAAGCGCTTCAGCGACTCCATCGCGAACGTGAACTCGTCCGCGCTGATCAGATCGTGCAGGATCAGTTGGTCCTTGCAGCCGTGCAGGATGCCCATCATGTTGTGCACCAGCGGCACGAACGACTCGTCGTTGCTGCAGCCGCCGAACCAGACCCAGGCGTTGCGCTTGGGCTTGGCCCCGGCGCGGTGGAGCAACTGGACGAGACGGCGCCCGACGAACGGGTCGTTGCCGAAGCGGTCGTAGAGGCGGATGTACGCTCGCCAGAGGTTCATGACGCCCGGCGGCTGGGGGTGCAGCCGCAGCACGTCGTGGTCGTCGTCGGCCAGGATGACGCGCCCGCCGGGCTTCACCGCGACGAGCATGTGGCGCACCACCGCGAGCGGGTCGGGGACGTGCTCGAGGAGAAATCGCGTGACTGCGATGTCGAAGCCGGCGCGTTCTTCGGGACGCAGCGGGAGATGCAACGCGTCGCCGCGACGGAACTCGACATGCGACATGCCCAGCGCCGCGTCGCGGGCTTTGGCGAGCTGATCCTCGCTGCGCTCGACGCCGAGGACGGAGCCGCGGGGTCCCGTGGCCTCGCCCATCGCCACGGCGAGTTGTCCGAGGCCGCAGCCGACGTCGAGGATGCGTTGCCCGGGGCGGATCTGCATCTCATCGATAGTGCGCCGGTTGAGCAGATCGTTGAGGGCGGCGAGCCGTGCCTGTTCGGCGGCGTGCGTGCCGTGCACGTAGACGCTGTCTCGATCCGGCTTGGAGCTGGATGCGGTCATGGCAGATGCTACCGCGCGGTGGCGCTGGGGGTTCGGATCTACGCCGCGGGTCGTGCCGCGGCATCGGCCGCAGGTCGTGGGGCTGGCTCCAGGACCAGCGGGCTGCTCGGCTTGGCCTCGATCGCCTGGGCCGCGTGCTCGACCGCGCTGGTGTTCGCGGCGGCCTGTTCGGCGGCGCGCTCGGCCTCGAAGTGTCCGTGCGGGTCGATGCAGAAGAACCCGCCCTCGATTCTGGCACCGTCCTCGACGACCAGGACCTTGGCCTTGCAGTCGCCGCGCCAGCGGGCGGTCTCGCCGATCACGACGTGGCCCTTGGTCTCAACGTTCGCCTTGAGCTCGCCGAGCACTTCGACGGCCTCGCCGGCCTTGACGCCCGGTGCCCAGACGCGGCCCTTCTTCTTGATGAACAGGATGCCGGTGGTCTCGACGCGGGCGCCCATCTTCTCGGTGTCCACGATGACGTCCTGCACGGTCTGGCGCTTGTAGCAGCGCGGGCAGGTGGCGGTCTCGGCCTTGGTCGAGACGTGCATGGTCTCGGCGCAGTGGATGCAGCGGACGGCGCGCGGAGCGAGTCCCTTGGCTGCTTGATCGGTCAGATAGCCGGCCATGCGCAACGACACCTCGCGCACGTTCGCCGCTCCGCGGCATCGGTGCGATTGAACAACGGCACAGGCCTCCGCCCGTGCGTGGGTGTGTCGTGCGCGACCGGTCGCTCCCGACCGTTTCGCGTGCGGCCGTCCGTGGCCCCGGGGTCCGAGACCCCTTCAAGCCCGACGGCGGGGTGAGCGTTACTCCGAACGCGTGCCGGCGAGCCACGACGCGCCGTTGGTCGCATTCGGCGTGCCAATCGGAGCGGTGTGGCTGGTGGTGCTGGTCTTGCGGCCGGTCTTGATCTCGAGGTCGTGCCCGAGCTCGTCGGCCAGCTTCACAGCCTCGGGGCCGACCTTGCAGTGGCCGACGAAGGACGCGCCCTCGACGACGCTCAGGCTGCCGGCGGTGATGTCGCCCTTGACCTTGGCCTTGGCGGTGAGCTGCAGGCGGTCGCGGGCGATCACGTCGCCCTCCAGCGGGCCGTCCACGATGACGTTGCCGGCCTCGACGGTGGCGCGGCAGGTGGCGGTCTCGCCGATGACGACCTCGCCCTTGGCGATGATCTTGCCCTCGAAGGTGCCGAGGATCTTGGCCGAGGCGTCAAAGGACAGCTCGCCCTTGATCTTCGCGTCGCGGCCGATGATCGTGATCTGGTTGTCGTTGTCTGCCATGGGGAGAGCTCCGCCTGCCCGAAAGCCTGTTGGGCCGCCGGAGGGGGCGACGTTCGCCGCCGCCGGTCGGCCCGATGTTCGTGGCGCCTCGTGCGCCGTCTCGGACTATCGGCCAAATCCGCGCCGCAAGCCCAGAATTGCGCGACGCGGCCTCCCCGCCATCGCGCAAGTCACGCCAGGACAGGAGTTGCGCCGGTCACGGGCACCGTCTCGGGGGCCAGAAGCTCGCGCATCCGCTGCTGGCGGTACGCGAAGATGCGCTCCAGATCGGGCCGGACCATCAGCCGGTGGATCAGGCCGCCCAACCCCGGGACCCAGCGGGGGATATCCAGAGGCAGGTATCGGACCTTGTCGCCGATGCGGGTGCCGATGAATCGGCCCTCGCGGTGGACGGGCTCGAAGGTGTGGGTGTGCTCCCAGAGCCAATACGGGCCCTTGACCTGCATGTCGATGAACATCCGGGGCGGCTCGTACGCTGCAATGACCGTCCGCCAGCGGATCGGGATGCCGCGGAGGCGGATCTTGTAGTCGATGATCGCCCCTTGCCTCATGGGGATGGGGCGCGGGGTCAGGATCTGGAAGTTGAGCCACGGCGGGGTGATGGCCTCGAGGTTCCCCGGGTCGGCGAAGAATGGGAAGACCTCTTCCAGCGTCCGGGGCAGGATGATCTCGGTCTCGAGGATGTAGGGGTTGTGGACCGGGCGGGATGCGGGGATGGCAGCACGGGCCGTGGGGGTTGTGGGGGTGGTGGGGGGGGTGGGGGCGTTGGAGGGGGGCATCTGCCGAGGGTTCGGTGGCTGCGGTTTCGGAGATTCGATCGTCAAGGCCCGCCGCCGCGTTCGGCGCGGGTCGGACTGGAGCGACGTGATGTGGACTGCTCTGCTGATGGTGTTGATGGGCGGGATGGCGGCCGATCCGACCCCCACCCCCACCCCCGCCCCCGCCCCTGCCCCTGCCCCCACTTCAGCCCCAAATCCTGCTCCGAACATTGCCCCGAACCCGGCACCGGTGGTCATCCAGCCGACACCCGATCCGTCACCGGGGGCGATCCCGTTGCGGCCCCGCTACGCCGAGGGCGACGTGATCAAGGTGAAGTGGACGATGGAGAGTGAGGACGTGCGGGAAGGCGCGAGCATGTCCGAGCAGCAGAAGCGGAGTCTGAGCTACGCCGAGGTGTACGTCACGATGAAGGTCGACAAGTTGTTCCCGCAGAATGTGGTGAAGGGAACGATGACGTTTACCAGGGTCGTGATCGAGGCTTCGGTGCCCGGAGGGCGGGAGCGCTACGACAGCGCGGACGAGAAGACGAAGGGATCGTGGTTTGAATCGCCGGCGCAGATCCTTCTGAAGCGGCCGATCGAGTTTGCCGTTTCCGGGGACGTCATGGCGTATGCGCGCCGGGAGCATCCGCGGCTGCGTGCGTGGCACCACGACGGCACCAACTTCCTCGACAACACGATCGGCGACGACGCCTGGCCGGCACGATTCGGTCTTTTCTTCTGCTGGTTCGCGGAACGCGAGAGTGTCGGAAACACCTGGAACGTCACGATGCCCCTGCGGGTCAACAGCGGGTTCTCGATCACCACCAAGCAGGAGTTCAAGTTGGAGTCGGACGATGGGGTCAAGATGCAGGTGCGGATCCGCGGCGTCGGAACGGAATCGCCGGATGCGTCGAAGAAGGGGCTGCGGTTCCTCGGCAGTTCGTACGACGCGCGGTACACCGTCAACACCGCGTCCGCACGCATCCGTGAGGGCGAGGTGACGCACATGTATACCTGCGAATACGACTGGAAGGGCGCTCCGGCGAAGGTAGTCACGACGATGCGCGAGACGGTCGAGCGACTCGAGTGAATCACCTTCCGGGCTCGGACGGTCCGACCGGCGGCGCCCGCGGTCACGACGCCTTGCGCCGGTGAACGGCGCGGGCGGGCGATGCTTGATCCGGCTCCGAGGCCGTGTTGATCCGGTACCCGCGCAGCGCGAGACGCAAGCCGATACGGAAGGCGGCGAGGGCGACGATCGTCAGGCGTCCGATCAGCGTGGAGTGGCGCGTGGAGGCGATTGCGCCGGCCGCCCCGGGGCGTGCGGCGTGGTGGTCGGACCGTGCGCACCGCCATCCCAGCCGTCCCGCGATCGCTGCGATCTCGATATCAAAGGCGTCGGTCTCCACGGCGGTCCGGTGGGCCAGAACCTTCGCGGCCCGCGCCCGCACCGCGATCGCCTGGGGTGGGGTCGGTGTGACGGGTCGAGCCCCGACGAGTCGGGCGACGAGGCGACGCGCCAGCCGCAGGGCACCGGGCGCGGGCGGCGCGCCTTCGACGACGGCGATCTCCGAACTCTGCAGCGCCTCCCGCAGATGGACGAGCAGCGACCAGTCGGTCTGGAAGCTGGGCAGCAGGACAAGGAGATGGTCCGCGTCGCATTCGAGAGCGGCGATGCGGAAGGTGCGGCCCAGACCCGCGTGCGGCGCCGACGGGATCACGGCCAGGCGGGCCGCGGTTCCGGGATCGACAAAGTTCACCGCGGCGACGCGCCGGTTGAACGCCGCGACGGTCTGGTCGGTCGAGCCGTCGTCGATGAAGAGGAAGTCCCACGAGGGAACGGCGCGGGCGAAGGCGACCACTTCGTCGATGATGCGTTCGATGTCGGCTCGGGCGTTGTAGAGCGGGACGGCGACGGTTGACCGCGAGCCGTTGAACCAGCCCGGGGTCGACGGGTCGTTCCCCCCGCCGGAGGCGGTGTCGGCGGGTGGGTCGGCGATGAAGCCGACCAGCTCGTCGCGGGCGCGGTCGGCTTGCAACGGAGCAATCGAAAGCGTGTCGGTGGATCGGCTCATCCAGCCGATTTCATCGGCACGCGGCAGGGAGGCACGTCAGATCGAGTTCAAGGATTCGCGGGCGGACGGGCCTTGCCGAGTCGCTCGGTCACGCTGTCGAGAATGAGCCGGGAGACGGCCGGATCACCCCAGAAACCGACACGGATCGAGAGGCCTGTCACGGTCGGGCTGCTGCGACGGGTGCGGATGGAGATGATGCTGCCGTCCGACTGGCGGAAGCTGAGCGACGCGGCGGGATCGCGAACATCCTCGAATGTTGCGGGGTACTGCATCTCGTCCATCACGGAGCGGACCGCATCGACCACGCGCTCCATCGGGGCGTTGAACGCGGCCTGCAGCGTTCCTTGCGTGTAGATGCTGGTGCCCGCCTGGGCGACGCCCAAGCCGGCGTTGGCCGCGAGGTCGATGGGCGTGACGCAACCCGTGAGCAGCAGCGTGCCCATGCACAATGCGGTCCGGATGGACGTACAGGTCCGATGCCCCATCTATTCCTCATCGGCCCGCAGCTTCGCGACCACCGAAAAGTCCTCGAGCGTGGTCGTGTCCTGCGTGATCTTCTCGACGCCCGCGGCCACGTCGCGCAGCAACCGCCGCATGATTTTGCCGCTGCGGGTCTTGGGCAAGCCTTCGGCAAAGCGGATCTGGTCGGGTTTGGCGAGGGCGCCGACTTCCTTGGCGACGTGCGCGGTGAGCTCGGCCCGCAGCGCATCGTCGGGTTGGCGGCCGGGGTTCTTGGTGGCCCACGAACCCTTGAGCGTCACGAAGGCGGCGATGCCGTTGCCCTTGATCTCGTGGGGCACGCCCACGACCGCGGCCTCGGCGACGGCGGGGTGGCTCACCAGTGCGCTCTCGACTTCCATGGTGCCCAGCAGGTGGCCGCTGACCTTGATGACGTCGTCGACGCGGCCTTGCACCCAGAAGTACCCGTCTTCGTCGCGTCGCGCCCCGTCCGCGCTGAAGTAGAACGGCGTGCCGGTCTTGGGATCCTTGAGGCGGCCCCAGTAGTTGCTGATGAAGCGCTCGCGGTTGCCGTAGACGCCGCGGAGCATGCCCGGCCAGGGCTTGCGGATGCAGAAGAGCCCGCCCTGATTCGCGCCGAGTTCCTCGCCCTGCTCGTTCACAATGGCGGCGTCAATTCCCAGCATGGGCAGCGTGCACGAGCCGGGCTTGGTGGGTGTCGCGCCGGGCAGGGGCGTCACGACGTGGCCGCCGGTCTCGGTCTGCCAGTAGGTGTCGACGATGGGGCAGCGCTTGCGGCCGATGTGCTCGTGGTACCAGATCCACGCCTCGGGGTTGATCGGTTCACCGACGGTGCCGAGCACGCGGAGCGAGGAGAGGTCGTACTTCTCCGGCCACTCGGTGCCCCATTTCATAAAGGTGCGGATGGCGGTGGGGGCGGTGTAGAACTGGGTGACCTTGTGGCGGGCGATGATGTCCCAGAAGCGGCCGTTGTCGGGGAAATTCGGCGCACCCTCGAAGAGCAGCGTGGGCACGCGGTTCATCAGGAGGCCGTAGAGCACGTAGGAGTGCCCGGTGATCCAGCCGATGTCGGCGGAGCACCAGAACATCTGGCTGGTGTCGGGGACGAGGTTGAAGGTGACCCGGGCGGTGGTGTTGACGAAGGTGAGATAGCCGCCAGTGGTGTGCTGGATGCCCTTGGGCTTGCCGGTCGAGCCGCTGGTGTAGAGAAGGAAGAGCATGTCCTCGCTGTCCATGACTTCGCAAGGACACGCATCGGAGACGCGGGCGACGAGGTCGTGCCACCAGTGGAACTTGGTGGGCGGATGGATGCTGGTGGCCTTCACGTTCGCGGGCGTGGTGCCGCTCTCGAAGCGGGTGCTCGGCGGCTCGTGCCCGGTGCGCTTGAGCACGAGCACGTGGTTGATGATGTGCCCGTGGTTGGCGAGTTGGTTGACGGCTTCTTCGACGTTCTTCTGCAGGGGCACGATCTCGCCGCGCCGGTAGCCGCCGTCGGCGGTGATGATGACGCGGCTGTGGGCGTCCATCGCGCGTTCGCTGATCGCGTGCGGCGCAAACCCGCCGAAGATCACGCTGTGGGCCGCCCCGATGCGGGCGCAGGCGAGGATCGCGACCACCAGCTCGGGCACCATGGGCATGTAGATGGTGACGACGTCGCCCTTCTTCACGCCCAGGTGCTTGAGCGCGTTGGCGACGCGGCTGGTCTGCTCCTGCAGCTCGCGATAGGTGACCCGCTTGATCTCCGGTTCGCTCGCGTACTTGCTGGCGGCGGTGGGATGGCTGGTGCGGGGCGCCATCGGCTCGCCTTCCCAGACCAGCGCACACGAGTCGCCGTGGCCGGATTGGACGTGGCGATCGACGCAGTTGTAACAGGCGTTGAGCTTGCCGTTGACGAACCACTTGGCGTCGGGCGCTTCCCACGACAGCACGTGGTCCCAGTGCTGGAACCACGCGAGCTTCTGGGCTTCCTCGGCCCAGAAAGCCTCGGGGTTCTGGATCGACTTGGCGTGCAGCTTCTTGTATTCGTCGAGCGAGCCGACGTGCCACTTGGCGAAGCCCAGGGTCTCGGCGGGCACGGGCGGGAAGGTGCGGGTCTCTTTGAGCAGGGTTTGGACGTTGGACATAGTGAGGAAGGGGAGGAGGGGAGCAGCGGGGCAGGGGGGCAGGGATCCGAGCCGCGGGCTTCAGCCCGCGGGGAAGGGCGTGGGGGGCGGATACAGCGGACCACAGCGTACCAGCCGTTCCGGTCGTCGATCAACCGGGTTCTCGGCCCATAGGGTTCGGCTTTGAGACGGGCACGGCAGAATCGCGGGGATTCCACGGCAAGAACCCGGCCCCGTCGGGTAAGACTGGTAGGGGACGCCGGTTCCCAGGGAGTTGCAGTCATGAACCGCACCGTGCTTGTCTGTGCCGCGGGCCTTGCCGCGTCATCGTTGCTTTCGTTCGCCGCGTCTTCCCAGACCATCACCAGCATCGGCGTCCTGCCGGGCGACACGATCTCCAAGGCGTGGTCGCTCAGCGCCAACGGGACGACCGCCGTCGGCGTCAGCCGCACGCCCTCGACGAACGGCACCGCGGTGCGCTGGAACTCCGGCGTTCTCTCGAGCCTGGGCTACCTCGGTGCCGGCACATTCTCAGAGGCGTACGGCGTCTCGCCCAACGGCCAGATCGTCTCGGGCATGAGCACCGACGCCGTCACAGGCAACCTCGCGTTCAAGTGGACCAGCCCCGGGCCGATGATCGGGCTCACTCCCGCCCCATCGTTTCTCCAGCAGAACGCGGCAACCGGCGTCGACGCGACCGGCGCCAAACTCGTTGGCACCTACAACGTCATCGCCGGGCTGGGCGTCTATCCGCGTGCGGCCCTCTGGACGGGCGCGGGCCTGACCACCCTGACCCCGCAAGCGGGCTCGATCGCATCGGTCGCAAGCAAGATCACGCCCGACGGCCAGTACATCGTCGGCGACTTCGGCCCCGGTGTCGGCATGCTCGGTACGAACTACAACCCCATCGCACGCGTCTGGACGACCCCGACCACCTGGTTCACCGTCGGCACGCTGCCCGGCGGGACATGGTCCACCGGCGTTGCCATCAGCGACGACGGACAGGTCGTGGCGGGCACCGCCGACAACGGCGTCGCCAGCCAGCGTGCCTATCGCTGGACCAGCGCCGGCATCGAAGACCTTGGCACGCTGCCCACTACCAACCCACTGACCGGCTGGTCGCGTACGCACGCGATGACGCCCGACGGGTGGGTGGTCGTCGGCGCGGGCTCGATGGACATGACGCTCTCGAACCGGGCCGCGATGATCTCCAGCGGCGCGGGGCTTCAGAATCTCAACGACTACCTGCCGACGGTGGGTGTGAACCTGACCGGCTGGAATCTGTGGGAGACCACCGGCGTCAGCGCCGATGGCACCGTGCTGGTCGGCAACGGTTCATTCCTCGGGCAGGAGCGCGGCTGGATCGTGCGTGACATCCCGTCGGTCTGCGCCCCGAAGATCTACGAGAACTCCTCCGCGCCCGCCGTGTTCTGCGCCGGCGGCTTTGGTTTCCTCAGCGTCACGGCCCTGGCGCCGCATCCGTCCGGGGGCCTTGCCTATCAGTGGTACAAGAAAGTCGGCAAGGTCAACGTTCCGGTCTTCGATGGACCGACCGGCGGCGGCTCTGTCATCAGCGGCGCGCAGTCGCCGTTCATGATCTTCAACCCCGGCTTCTCCGATGTCGCGGGCAACTACTTCTGCGTCGTCTACGGCGGGTGCAGCGAGTCGGCCAGCCCGATCTGGAGCGTGACGGTCATCACCGGGACGCCGGTGCCGTGGCCCAATCCGCTGCCGCTCTCCATCTGCCCGCCCGGCGGCGGGGGCTGGAACGTGACCGGCCAGGTGCCCGCCAACGGGCCGTACACGCACCAGTGGTACTTCGAGAGCCCGGTCAACAGCAACAACTGGCTGCCGCTGGTCGACGGATCGACGACGCTGTCGTTCGGCGTGGCCGGCGGCATCGTGAGCGGCGCAACAACCTCATCGTTCCAGATCGTCGCGGCGCCGAACATGACGCTGAAGGCGGCCCACTCCACACGCTACAAGTGCCGCGTGTCGAACGCCTGCGGCTTCACCGACAGCCCGCCGGGCGTCCTTGGCATCTGCATCGGCGACAACGACTGCGACGGCGTCGTCGATGACGACGACTTTGTGGACTTCGCCTTGGCGTACAACATCTTCGATTGCGCCGATCCGCAGATGCCCCCGGGCTGTCCCGCGGACATGAACGGCGATGGCTACGTCGATGACGCCGACTTCGTGCTCTTCGCCCAGGCGTACGACAACTTCGCCTGCCCGTGAGGATGCAGTCCGGTCTCCATTGAGTTTCGAGACCGAGGGACGCGGCGGTTGCGCTCAAAGGACGCGACGAATCGGTCGCTCAGCTTCTGGGATTCGCGACCCCGAGCGGCGATCGTGACGGCTCGCCGTCGGCACGCGGATAGTCGCGGGGCGTTGCGCTGCGTTTGTCGAGCAGCACGATGCGGCCGGTGGGGGTATCCAAGGTGCCGGCGTGCACGACCTTCAGCAGGTGCAGGGCCTTCTCGGCTTCGGCGACTTCTTCGTCGGCCTTCTGGCCCTTGATGAGCGCGATGCGGCCGCCGACTTTGGCGAAGGGCACCGTGAGTTCGGCGAGCGTGGCGAGGCGTCCGACGGCACGCGCGACGACGAGGTCGTACTTCTCGCGGTGGCCGCCGACGTGCCCGATGCCGCCCTCGGTGGTGCGCACGCCGCGGTCGTGGGCGAGGACTTCGGCCCGGCCGCGGACGACGGTGGCGTTGGCAAGCCCGACGCGGGCGATGACCTGTTCGAGGAAGTCGCACTTCTTCGCGGTGGCGTCCATGAGGGCGACGCGATAGGCGCGCAGCGCGATGGCGAGGGGTACGCCGGGCAGCCCGCCGCCGGTGCCGACATCGACGACGGTCGAACCTTCGGGGAAGTCGACGACGGTGGGGACGAGCGTGAGCGAGTCGAGGATGTGGCGACGCCACGCCTCGTCGCTGTCGCGGATGGCGGTGAGATTCTGCGATTCGTTCGCGTGCATCAGCATCGCGAGGTAGAGACCGAGCTTCTCGACATCGCCGGGCTCGAACTCGATGCCCAAAGCTGCGGCTTCATCGAGGAACGCCTGGGGCGGAGCGATCGGCGCGAGCGCGGCGGCGGAGACATCGAGCTTCTCGCGGGCCGGCGGCTGAGGCTTGGCGGGCTTCGGCGGCATCGCGGGCCGATCCGCTCGCGGCGGACGCGGACGAGGGCCACCGCTGTCCTGCGGGGAAGAGGATCGCGATCCACGCCCGAAGTTGCCGTTGCCTCTTCTCACTGGTCCGCTTCTTCCTCACTCATCATCCGAATACTCGAAGCTCTTGCGCTGCGGCATCTTGGATTGCCGCACGCTGACGGAGAAGATCAGTCCGACCATCATCCACGAGACGATGAGGCTCGATCCGCCGTAGGAAACGAACGGCAGCGTGATCCCGACGATGGGGGCGATGCCGACGTTCATCGCGATGTTGACGATCGACTGGGTCGCGACGAAGGAGGATAAGCCGACGACGATGAGTCGCCCGAAGGGTTCTTTGGCGACGCCGGCGGTGAGCAGTGCGCCGAAGACCCAGAGCGCGTAGAGGCCGATGATCGCGGCCCCGCCCATCAGGCCGAAGCGGTTGACGAGCACCGAGTAGATCATGTCGGTGTGGCGTTCAGGCAGGCGGCTGAAGTGGACGAGGGCGCGGCTGCGCTCGTCGTTCATGCCGCCGGTGCCGCCAGCGCCCACGAGCGACTGGGCGGTGATGGGCTGGAAGTTGATGTCCTGATCGAGCGACTTCTCGCCCTTGATCTGGGCGACCAGGCCGTTGATGCGGGCCTTCTGATGGGGCTTGAGCAGCGGGTACGACAGCGGGGCGGCCATGGCGGCGGCGGCGACGATGATGACCAAGTGCCGCTTCTTGGCGCCCGCGGCGAGCAGCATCGCGAAGAGTGCGGGAATGAGCGTGAGCGCGCTGCCTAGGTCTGGCTGCAGCGTCATCAGTCCGATCGGGATGAACACGATGATCGCGGGCGGGATCAGCCCGCCGGGCCGCCGGTGGTTGCTGCGGAATCGCAGGTAATTGGCCAGCACAAGGACGACGGCGATCTTCGCGAGCTCGGAGGGCTGCAGGTCGAAGAACCCGAGGTTGATCCAGCCGCGGGCACCGTTGCGGGGGCGGACGATCGACTCGGGCACGCCGGGGAGCAGCAGGAAGACGAGCAGCCCGAGCACGAACAGCGCGATGCCCAGGGCGATGTAGCTCAGCCAGCGGTAATCGGGCAGCGCGACCAGCACGGCGGCGAGGAAGCCGACGCCCAGGAGCTGCATCTGCTTGATGGTGACGCGATCCCACTCGGCGAGGTCACCGAAGTTGCGGGCGAGGTCGATGCCGTAGATCCCGAGGATCGAGAGCGCGACAGACGCGAGCACGACCAGCCACGCCGGATTGGTGGGCCGGATGATGGCCTTGACCGCCCGCCAGACGCTGGTGCGGCCGGATGCGCCGACGAAGATGATGTGATCGAGGGACCGAGCCACAGCGGAGAGTATCGGCGAGAGGGGCAGTGGAGCAGTGGGGAAGTGGAGCGGTGGGGCAGAGGGGCAGAACGGGTGGACGCGGCAGACTCGCCGCGCCTCGTCTCCCCGCTGTACGGGGCGGGGTGGCGCGAAGGATGGGGTTCGACGCGAAGTCTCCGTGCCGCAACAGTCACGCGGCTTCGAGTGGCCGCGGAACCCTTGTTACGTTCCCGCGCGGCTTGGTGCCGCCTCCGTATCCCGCTTCAGATACCGCGCTCCCCACATCCACAGCACCCCCGACAGCAGGATCATCGCCCCAACCAGCAGGAACCCCAGCGTCATGTCGCCCTTGGGGTTGGTCGGGCTCTTGGTCCCATCGGTGATCGCCCCGATGATCCACGGGCTGATCGCGTCGCCCAGGGCGTGGATGATGAAGATGCACGCCGCGAAGGCGGTGGCGCGGACCGACGGGTGGGTCACATTCGCGATGATCGCGTTGCTGGGGCCGGTGGAGAGGAAGAGCAGGAAGATTGCGGCGAAGATCAGGACGTACGCCCAGGGCATCGGGGCGTAGAGCGAGGCGAGGAAGAACGGGAAGCCCAGGAGCATGCCTGCACCGGAGACGAGGAAGTACGAGCCGGAGAAGCGGGTGCGGAGCTTGTCGGCGAGCCAGCCGCCGAGGAGTGTGGCGGCGAGGCCGGCGACGACGGTGATGCCGCCGAAGATGAGGTTGACCTTGCCGAGGTCGGGCTCGCCGCGGAAGTCGTGGAGATAGGTGGGCATCCAGAACGACATGCCGCCGATGGCGAAGGTGAAGGCGGTCATGCCCAACACGCACAGGACGTAGCTCGGAATCTTGGCGAGCGCGAGGTAGTCGGCGACGGTGGCTTTGTGGGCCTTCACGCCGTCGGTGCCGCCCTTGGGCGGGTCCTTCATCATGAAGCAGATCACGCCCAGGATGATGCCGGGCGGGAGTGTGAGCAGGAAGGCCCAGTGCCAACTGGTGAACTGGATGACGGCTCCGCCGAGGACGTAGCCGAGGGCGCTGCCGACGGGGATGGCGACGTAGAACCAGGCGAGGATGGCCCCGCGGCGTTCGACGGGGAAGAGGTCGGAGAGCAGGGTGGGTGCGGTGGGTCCGTAGGCGGCTTCGCCGATGCCGACGAAGATCCGCATGATGAGCATCATGAGCCAGAAGGTGGCGAGGCCGCTGCCGCCGGAGGCGAGGGACCAGAGGATGACGCCGATGGCGATAATGGTCCAGCGGTTGCCGCGGTCGGCGAGCCAGCCGAAGACGGGGGCGACGACCATGTACGAGACCAGGAACGCGGTGGCGAGCAGGCCCATCTTGGAGTGGGCGTGCGGGTCGCCGTCGGCGAAGAACTCCTTGGAGACCGCGGGGCTGACGGCGGCGAGGACGTAGCGATCGATGTAGTTGAAGAGGTTGATCGCGAGCAGCAGGCCCACGGCGAAGCGGGGGCTGCTGCGGAAACCCGACCCCGGGCTGGCGGGGGAGTCGGTGGGCGTGGACGCAACCGGCGGTGTCGGCATGACAAGCAGTATGCCGAACGCGGGCGGGTCGTGCGTTGGAGGCGGGACGGTGTTGTCGCGGCAGCATGCCGCACAAAAATCGGGTGTACGTGACGGAATCGGTCGCGGCGAGCATCGATGTGGTGCATGACCAGCCTGACCGAGAATCTCGAAGCGTCTTCCAAGCCTCAGAAGCAGCGTCCGTCGGCGTCGCCGGCTGTGGCGGCACTTGCGGTGCTCATCGGCGTTGGGGGTGTCGGCTGGGCCGCCTACTCGATCGTGCAGGTCACTCGACCGGCGGAGCGGCCGCGGGCCGCGAGCGACGTGGTACGCGAGGAACAGCGCGAGAATCGTCGTCAGGGTGGTGATGCACTGGCGGCGACGTCTGCGGCGCCGGGTGGCGAGCCGGCGTCGGGTGCACGTCGCGTCGCCCGTGATGGAGCGCCGGGAGAGGGCGGTGCGGGGCGCCGGATGCCGATCCCGCCGACGGATCCGGCCTACACGGTGATTGCCAGCGCCGAAGACGCGAACCGGGCGGTCGGTTCGATCGCCACCGCGTTCGGGGAACAGGCGGCGAAGATCGAGGGGTTGACGCAGACGCCGCTGCAGACCAGCGATCACCTCGCGGAAGCGACGCGGAACTTCCTCGGGCCGCTGATCGCGGGGGATCTCGCCGATCAGTCGGGGTACCTGGTGAAGAACGGGGCCAAGCCCAGCGACGCGCCGCCGCTGAAGCGGCTGCTCGAGAACGTTGCGAAGGTCCTGCACTTCGCCGATCTTGATGTGAGCAAGGCCCGGGCCCAGCAGGCCCCGAGGATGCAGGGACCCGGCGCGGCGATGCTGAAGGACCTTCCCCCCGGCGCGACGGCGTTCATGCTGAACCAGAACGACAGCGATCAGGGCTCGGTGGCTTCACTGACCATGCCGCTGGCGTCGTTGCTGCCCGAAGCGGCCAAGGACGTTGCCGAGACCGCCCCGCGGGTGGAGTTTCTGGTGCCCGCCCGGCTGAAGGACCCGGCGCTGAGCGACAAGGGATTCCAGATTGGCGTCATCATGGCCCGCGGCGCGGGGACGCGCTGGGTGCCGGAGATGCTGAGTTTCCACGCGACGGATATGGAGACCGTCAAGGCGTTGCAGAAGATCATCGCGCCGCCGCGCAACCCCGCGAACGGGGGCACCGGCGTGAAGCCGAGGGAAGCGAGCCAGGGCGGCTGATCGGATCACCGGCGGCACGCACGAGGCACGTCAGACAACGAGGTTCACGAGACCAGCAATGCGCACCAAGAACAACAACCGTGGTTTTTCGCTGATCGAACTGTTGATCGCGATCGGCATCATCGGCATCCTGATCTCGCTGGCGCTGCCGGCGTTGGGCAAGGCGCGGCTGGCGGCGCGGCAGACCCAGGGGCTGGCGAACATCCGCAGCGTCTCGATCTCGTTCGAGCAGTACGCGGGCCAGTATCAGACGTATCCGTTCATTCAGCCGGGCGGCGAGATCACGTCGCCGCACGGCGGAAAGATCCCGATTCCGCCGGGGTTCATCGGCTGCGAGTGGATCCGCCCCGGCGCGGTGATGATTACCAGCGACCCGTTCGAGATGGAGTGGATGTGGGCGTCGGTCATGGCCAAGTTCATGCCCGTCGAGAACGCCTATCCGACCTGGGTTTCGCCCGGGCTTCCGACGCGGCTGCCCGAGAGCGACGACATCGAGGCCCGTGAACAGATCTCGATTCGCTACAGCAACGCGTTCGTGGCGCGGCCGGAGCTCTTCAAGGCCGGCGCCAAGGACGACCCCAAGAACATCGCCCCGGTCCGTTCGGGCGAGGTGCTGTATCCGTCGAGCAAGGTCATGCTCTTCGACGCACACCTGGCCTACCTGACCAAGCGTCCGAAGATTCGTGACAATCACTACGACGAAGCGACGCCGATGGGCTTCGCCGACGGGCACGCCGAGGCACGCAATCCGCTCAGCGCCACCGAAGGCGTCGCGAACGTGATGCGGAGCAATCGCAACATCCGGCTGCACAGCACGCCCGACGGCGTCCGCGGCAAGGACTTCTGAACATCGGACGTTCCATGAACCGCGGCGGCCGCCGGCTCGAGGGCCAGCGACCGCCGCGCTCGTGGAGAGGGGATTGAGGTCGGAAACGGTCGATGCGGATCAGGCGCCGCGTCGACGCCGTGCGATGGCAGCGAGGCCGATCAGGGGCAGGGTGCTCATGGGTGCCGGGATCTGTGAGAACTCGTACGTGACGTCGATTTCGCCCCAGTGCCGGAACGCGCGGAACTCCAGCCACAGAGCGGGGTCGGTGGGGTACTCCGGGAAGCCGCTCAACGGGGGCGCCCAACCCGGATCGTTGTTCCACCAGAACTGAAGCTCGGTGAACCCGCCGTAGACGGTGGTGAGCGAGCCGGGACCCGTCAGCGCGTCGAGCACCGGCTGTTCGTCGGGAAGGAACGTGAAGGACGACGTGAAGACGTCGGTGAAGGTGCCGGTCGCGGAGTCCGGACCGTTGTTGCCCGCCACGCCGTCGAAGGCGCCGAGCGAAGCCGACAGATCGGTCAGATTCATGCCGCCGGGCCCAAAGAACGGGAAGCTGCCCTCGCCGTTCTCGTCGAGCGTGCCGAGTTGCATGACGGAGAGGAAGAAGATGTTCAGCCCGAAGTCCCCGAAGGCAACCGGTGTGGGGCCGGTGCTCTCGAGGTACAGGTCCAACCGGAAGTTGTGCCGGAACGTGAAGTTCACGTTCTCGAGCTTGCGGGTGCCGCCGAGCGTGTCGAACTTCTGGATGTCGAGAAAGACCGTGCCTGCGAGCGGCTGGTAATCGAACTGCACGGTCTGCTGGATCGTGCCGGCGGCGGCGAAGCCGGCGATCGCGGTGGCCGCGGCTGCGGCGGGAACGGAACGTGTGAACATGTCTCACTCCTGAGCCGCGCCGGCAAAGGGCGGACGAACGTTCGTCCGTGGAAACCCGGAGCGACCAGCGGCAGTGTACAGCCGGTCTTGTATCTGTCAAGAATTCTCTAAAGAAATCTATGAAGTTCGTCGAATGCGCTGAAGCTTCGGTTGTTCAGGCCGCGGCTTCTGGTATGATCGGCCGGCGTGATACAGGCTCCGAACAAACCCGAAACCTCGTTTCTTGCCGCGGCCGAGGCGTGTCGGCGGGGGATCCAGGCCGCGCTGACGGATCTCCTGGCGGACGCGGGGTTGCAGAATGCGAGGCCGTCGGAGGTTGGGCGGCGTCTGGGTTTGGACAAGTCGCTGGCGTGGAAGATCTCGCGGGTGCTGGAGAGCGCCGAGACGGCGGAGGCGTTCCGGCATCTGCCGGGCCGCAGCGGGATGGAGATCGTGCTGCGCTCCGCGGCGAAGCGGCAGGTGGATGCGGCGAAGGTCGAGCGGGCGCGGGCGGCGTTCCAGGAGGTCGAGGAGTTCGTGGTTCGCCACGCGGGCGATCGGCGCACGTTCGAGGCGATGCTGGCGGGCGAGCAGCCCGACGCCCGGACCGAGGCGGAGGAGCGGCGGGCGTACTTCCGGGCCGGAGCGGCGATCTGGGGCGTGCGGGCGGCGGTGCAGTTTCTGATGCTGGCGCTCAAGCCGAGCGCGGCGCGTCCGGGCTATCTGGACGTGGCGCAGGTGAGCGGGCTGGTGAATCTGGAGCGGCTGCGGCCGGATGTGCCGTGGATCGTGCGGCGGCTGCGGGCCAACAGCGATTCGGGGGCGTCGGTCTTCCGGGTGACGCGCGAGCCGCTGGTGCGGGCGCGGGCCGAGCGCGGGCTGCCGCCGCTGTTCGACGCGTACTGCTCGTCGCCATTGCCGGAGCTGCGGCAGTTCGAAGGTGTGGGGGGCTGGATCTACGACGAACTGGTGCCGGGCCCGGTCGGGCGCAGCGGCGCGGCGACGGTGGTGCTGGGCGAGCGGTACATCGGGATCGCGCCGATGGAGCGCGGCGAGGACAACACGACGGGCGAGTACTCGCTCACGGTGCGGACGCCCAGCGAGTGCGTGCTCTTCGATCTGCTGCTGCACCGCGATCTGGCGCACTTCGGGCGTCCGACGCGTGCTGTGTACGGATTGCTCGAGGATCGCCAGGCGGCGAGCGTCGCGGTGCGTGTCGATGCGGCGCGGCCGGCGCTCATGGCTCCGGCACCGGCGCTCGAGCTGGGTTCGCCGGCGACGGTGCAGACGCGTCGGCTGGCGTTCTACCCCGGGCTGGTTGCCGATGCGCTCGACGCCGCGGGATTCGGGAGCGCGACGGACTTCCGGGGCTACCGGGCCGAGCTGGAGTATCCGCCGTTCCCGTGCGATCTGCGTCTGGCGCTCGAGATCGGTGCGCGGGGCTCGGAGTCTGATTCGACGGCGGGGTCGCGGTCCGGTTCTATGACCAGTTCCATCCACGGGCCTGGCGCTGGCTGAAGAGTTGCTGCAGCTCGATGCGAGCCATCGAAGCGCCGCGTCGGGCGGCTTCGGACATGCCGGGCTTGAGGGAGGTCCGGGCGATCGCGAGCTGGATGGCGGCGTTGTACAGGCGTTCGTCGAAGGTCTTTCGCGCGGCCACCTTCTCGCGCGGCTGGCGCAGCAGATCGTCGAAGAGTGTGAGGCACCGCCTGGCGTGGACGTCGTAAGAGATCTCGCGTTCGGCGATGGCGCGGCAGTTGGCACGCCACGCTTCGGTGGCGCCGCTCTCCAGCAGCGTTGTCAGCGCACGGGCCAGACCCGCGGTGTCGCCCCGATCGACGAGCGCTCCGGTGGAGCCCTCGTGCACCATGTCGGGCACGCCGCCGACGCGATAGGCGACAACCGGCGTGCCCGTGGCCAGCGCTTCGAGCATCGTGTTGGGCAGGTTGTCCTCGTGGCTGGGGATCAGCATTGCATCGCACGCGGCGTAGATGGCGGCGATCGTGGTCTGATCGTGCTGCACGCCCAGGAAGCGGACCCGCTCGGCGAGTGCGGGGTCGAGCTCGACGGGCTGGCCCATGGCGACGAAGCGGACGGGCTTGCCGCGGACGGGTCCGATCGCGCGGGCGGCGGCGACGAGGTCATCAAAGCCCTTGCGTTTCTCCGCGAAGCGATCGGCGACGAAGAGCACGTTCCATGCGTCGTCGCTGAGGTTGACCTCGCGGCGTGCCTCGTCGCGCGGACGCACGCGGTAGACGTTGAGATCCAGCGCCGACGGCAGATGCTCGTGGCGCCAGCCGGCGAAGACCGGGCTCGCTTTCGCCATATCGTGGATCCAGCGGCTGGTTGCGATGACGGTCCCCTTGCGGTGTTCGCCGAACTCCTTGCGCAGAGCGAGCACCGTCGCGGGAACGCCGACGGGATCCTCGCCGAGCTGAGGGCAGTTGGCGCAGTCGCGGGTGTAGCCGTCGCAGCGGCCGGAATAGTGGCAGCCGCCGGTGAGGAACCACTGGTCGTGCAGCGTGAGGACGACGGGCTTGCCGAGCGCGAAGAGGGCATCAAGGCCGTCGAGGGAGACCAGGCCGCTGGACCATTGCACCTCGATGATGTCGGCCTCGCGGACGATGGTGAGGCCCTCGGCGCCGCAGTCGGTGAACGGGAAGGTGAACCAGGTATCGGCGCCCGGGGCGCGGTTGCGTTCGATGGTGATGCGATGCAGAAACTCGACCCGCGGAGCGAGGTGCATCGCCTGCGTGAATGGCGGGGCGGCGTGGATGTGCGGATCGTCGGAGCGTCGCCACGAGACGAGCATCCGGTGATCGACGCCGGCGCGGCGGAGCGCCTCGTGATGGCGCTGGGCGCAGCGGGCGGCCCCGCCGATGATGTCGTTGGTGCTCAGGGTGACAACCTTCATGCGCTGCGGCTCTCCATCGGCGGACGGCGCTCGCGCCGCTCGGTGGTAGACTGTACCAACACGCCCCACAACAACCCACGCCCCGTATTTCCCTCCGTCGCTCCGTCTCTTCGTCTCTCTGTCTCTTCCCCTCCCCCATGCCGCCCATCCTTCTCAATCTCGGCTGCGGCACACGCATCCATCCGGCGTGGCAGAACTTCGATCTGAACGTCACCGCCCCGGGCGTGCGCCCGCTCGACATCCGCGCCCCGCTTCCGTTCCCCGATTCCTCCGCCGACGCCGTCTATCACTCCCACGTCCTCGAACACCTCGACCCCCACACCGGCGCCCGCTTCGTCCGCGAGTGCCGCCGCATCCTCAAACCCGGCGGCGTCCTCCGCATCGCCGTCCCCGACCTCGAGGCCATCTGCCGCGAATACCTCCGCGCCCTCGACGCCGCCGCCGCCGGTCAGGCAAGCGCCGTCGACGACCACGCCTGGATGACCATCGAGCTCATCGACCAATGCACCCGCACCACCCCCGGCGGCGAGATGCTCCGCTGGTGGACCGCACCAATGGTCGCGTCAGAGGCACTCGTCCGCCGCCGCATGGGCAACGAGTTCGCCCGCTTCCGCGACTGGTTCGACGCCGAGACCCAGCGCGCCGGCGCCCGCCCACCCTGGGCCGACGCCCCGCCGCAAACGCCGACCATCGAACAAGAAGCCGCCTTCCGCCGCCAGGGCGAGATCCACCGCTGGATGTACGACCGCATCTCGCTGACCGCGCTGTTGAAACGAGTGGGCTTCGAATCCGACCGCATCAAAGTGGTGAGCGCCACGGAATCAGCCATCGACGCCTGGCCAACCTTCGAGCTTGACGCCGACGCCGCGGGCAACGTCCACAAGCCGGATTCGGTGTTCGTGGAGGCGAAGGCGTGAACGAGATTCAGCGGCGAACGATGCGACAAACGTGGCACTGACATCGCCGAGCCGAGGTCAGTGCTACGAGATCAACGCCACCCTGTCTGATAAGAAGAAGGAGAACGATCTTGAGAATCCTTCCAATGAGTAGGCGGCCAGTATTGAGTACGACAAGTTATTGTGTTACTATTATTTCGATTGTGATCTGTGTTTTCTTTGTATTATGTCGATTTGTTTCTAGATGTGATACTGTTCGCGAAGTTTCAGACTCGAGAAATGGGCAATCCGTGAGCGTTGAGTTTCGCGGAATCCGCCTATCCCGTTCGAATTTTCTGCGATTCGAGTACGCGATTCTTGGAGACTCGGAGCTCAATTCTGCTTCTTGGAAACTGCGACCATTTAGAAAGGTAGACTTGTACAAGTAATCCATTGTATTTGTCATGATTCAATAAATCGATGTTCATGGGAGTGCCTTGGGCGGCAGGGTGGAGCGGGGTGGCATTGATCTCGTGCCACCGACCTCGGCTCAGAGAGGTTGGTGCTTCCGCGTTCACTCCGCGCAAGCCGCACTGACCTTGCAAAGCCAAGATCAGTGGCACGAGGTCAACGCCACCCCGCCAGCAATCATGCGAATAGACTAAGATGTGTACCAGAAAGGTAGTCCTATGAAGTACAAAGCCGTCGCAATGCTCATGGCTTTGTCCGGGCCTCAAGTCATGACGATCGCATCAGATGTACACGATCAACACGAGTTTAGTCTCCTCGTATCGGAGGTTGGGCGCGTCGAAGAGGATCCGCATGGACGGATTTATCTGTTGGACGGAAAACGAATACCTTTTGCATTCTCAATTGATACCAAGAAAGACGCCAACGGTGATGCATCTGCTGCAGACAATAGCAATTGTTCTCGCTTGCATTTCCGTATTGTTGTGCCGTCCAGTATCGAGGCAATGGGCTGTTCGTTCGTAGTGGATCGACCATTTTATGCCATGTCGATCGAACTCTCGATGGCAGATGCCGCCGCGATCGAGCAGCGGAGCGTTGAATATGTCCGGGAGGAGGCGCTGGTGCGTCTGAAAAAGCTGAGAGAGGGTGATCGTGGCTTCGTTCCGGAACTGGACAGACTCGGTGACGAGGCAATCGACGAGTACTTGTCTAGGTCGAACTGCCCGGTGATCGGAGTCGACTGCTCCTATGCCGCACGAATGTGTCGATCGGTGTTCGAGTCTTATCGCATCCCGATGGCGATTCCGACGTTATCCCAGTGGTTGATCATCGCGGGATCTGGGAAGAAGAGCATTATTGACGCAATACCAATTACTCCACAGGGTGTCGTGTGGGGTACTGAAGTGACCAAGTGTCCAGAGCAAATGCTAAAATTTGTGCGGCCAGCATGCGACAGTCAGTCTGGCACGCTTGAAATAAACAACATATTCGGGAATGTGTCCGAGTACGTCGTGCTCTCTCAAAGTGAGAAGGATTCATTGAGCGTGGCGCTTCGGCAGCGGTTTGGCGGTGACACCCACCGGAGTTTGTTCTACGAGAACAAGATTGCATCTACCGTCGGTCTCTCGATGGGCGGTGATGTGATGGCAGGTGCAGGTTGGGAAACGAGGGCAGAGGCGTGGGCAGAGTTTCGAAAAGAAGAGAACTGGAACGCGCGTTACATCACTGGATTCCGTCGAGTGGAAGGCGGAAGCGTGATGTGGGATGAGCGAATTGTTGCAACAGGGTTCCGCCCAGTCGTTCTGTGCCCGATGGGTGCGTTCTCGGTGGTGCAGGGCAAGAACGAATAACGCACTGCCGAAGGTTCGTGTCGCGAAGTCAATCCGATCCCCCGGCAGGTGGCACCGGCAGGTGGCACCACCCACGCCCCGCGCCACAACCCATTGCTCTGAACGAGTGGTGTGAGTCGCTTCCCGATCACAACCCGCGCCCCGTCACCGCCAAAGCCCACGGGCACCAGCCCGTGGGCTCGTGCCTTCCGCGCGCACAACCCCGTCGTTGTGCGCCAATCCGTGACGCTCCCAGAAGATTCTCACGCGGAACGCCGTTCACCTGCTTGAACCATCTCCGCGATCCGTGAGACAATCCCCATCACGGGCCGGGGAAGCCCAGCAGAATCGCAGTGGACCCAACAGGGGAACCAACAGGGGACATGGAGGGGGGAAGCCGTGGGGGACCGCATCGACATCTTCCACCCAACCCCGCCGCAGGCTCAGCACTTGCTCGATCTCCTCCAGCGCGCCGACTGCTCGCTCGAGGACATCGCCGAAGCCCTCCGCACCTCCGTCGCCGCGTTGACGGTTTACCTCGTCAGCAACGACGCCATCGACATCCTCGCTCAGGCCGAACTGGCGGATGCTCGTCGCAGTCGGAGCGCTGCCACGGGCCGGCGCGGAGTCGTCCTTCACGGAGTGTGTCGCGTGACGAGCAGGGTTGTTGCTCGTCGAAGCTGGCGTAAACGGCGAGGGCGGCTGCGAGCATGGGATGGTCGGGTGGGACTTTGCGTTGCCTGCCGGAGACGTTTTCGATCGCGACGTCGATGAGTTCGCCGGGCTGCACCGCGACCATGCGGCCGAAGCGATCGCGGCAGGCTGCGTCGTTGGCGAGCGACCGTGCTCGTTGGCGATCGCCAGGAGACACCAAGGCGACGCCTGAAAGGATCAGGCGTCGCCTTGGTGCTGGCCCAGCCACCGCATCGTTGGGGATCCCTATCCGGTCCGAGAAAGATCCCGATTCTGGTGCACGCCGCGGGTGATCACTCGGGTCCCGCGGGACCTCCCCTCCTCGAGCCGGAACGGCGAAGTTCTCGCCGGCTGGCTCGATCGGGTCCCGGTGGAACCCCGAGTGCTCGTGGACGCCGCGGCCGCGGTTGCCGCGGTGTGGGCGCTGCGAGCGTGCGTGATTTTGAGTGGTTGAACCACGATGACTTGTCCAAGGCATGGGATCGGAGAGCACGCGCGGTCGTCGTTCCGGCGGGTTCGACGACAATGCGACCGGGGCCTTGCCCTACCAAGTCCCTAGAAACCACACGCATTTCAGGTCCGGGGCGCCACCATAAACTTCCCAGAATGGGGAAATATCAGTAAAATCACGCGGACGGGGCGAGCGGTCCGACGCGGCGTGCGTCGGCGGGAGCGACCATGAGGCCCAGCAATTCGGCAGACCGAACCAGCGCGGATCAGGTCGCGGCGGCGTTGATCGATGAGATCTACGAGCGGCTCCGCGGCTATGCGGCGATGTGCGCTCGCGCCGGGTCGGACCATCAGACGCCGACGTCGATCGTGCACGAGGCGGTCGTGCGGCTGGGCAACGAGCGTCGGTTCGAGGGTCCCGAGCACCTGTTTGCGTGTGCGGCGGTCGCGATCCGGCACACGCTGGTCGATCGAGCCCGGCGGCGCAGCGCCCGCAAGCGGGGAGCGGAGTGGCGTCGGGCGTTGCTCGACGAGGTCCCGCGAGAGGATCCTCGCATCGATGCGGCGATATTGGAGCTTGACGCGGCGCTGGCGCAGCTCGCCCGGGTTGATGCCCGGGCGGCGCGGGTGGTGGAGCTTCGGTTCTTCGGCGGGCTGACGGCCGATGACGCCGCCCAGCTGCTGGGTATCTCCCGCAAGACGGCGTGCGAGGACTGGGCGTTCGCCCGCGCGTGGCTCTCGCGACGCCTGGGCGGCGGGTCGGAGGAACCGGCGTGACCGACGACGTCCGGTTCAAGCGCGTCAAGGAGATCTTCCTCGCGGCGATCGAGGCGCCGGAGCCGGAGCGGTCGCGGTTGGTGTCGATCGAGGCGGCCGGTGATCCGGAGCTTCGCGCGGAGGTGCTGGCGCTTCTGGATCACCATGCGCAACCCACGGCTCTCCTGCGCGAGTCGCCCGGGGCTGTCGAGGCCAAGCCCGCGCCGGTGGGCCTGCCGCTGCCCATGGGGCGGTACACGCTGGAGGGGCTTCTGGGCGAGGGGGCGACGGGGCGGGTGTACGCGGCGAGTCAGCAGAGTCCGCGCCGGCGCGTGGCGATCAAGCTTCTGCGGTACTGGATGCAGTCGGAGGAGCGTTCGACGGAGCGATTCCTGCGAGAGGCGGAGCTGCTGGCGCAGCTCGACCACCCCGGGATCGCGCGGGTGTTCGAGTCTGGTGTTGCCGAGCTGCCGTGGGGGCCGCAGGCCTATATCGCGATGGAGCTCGTTGACGGATTGCCGCTGACGGAGTACGCGGCGCGTCGGAGTCTGAGCATTCCGGAGCGGCTGGAGCTGCTGGCGCGGATCTGTGACGCGGTGGATTACTCGCATACGCACGGCGTGATCCATCGCGACCTGAAGCCATCGAACGTGCTGGTGCAGGGCGACGGGCAGCCGCGGGTTCTGGACTTCGGCGTCGCGCACGCGATGCACGACGAGGCGGGCACCCAACCGACGCTGGGCGGCGACCTGGTCGGCACGCTCGCCTACATGAGCCCCGAGTACGCGGAGGGCATCGACCGGGGCGGCACGCCGTGCGATGTCTATTCGCTGGGGGTCATGGCCTACGAGCTGATCTCTGGATCCCGCCCCATCGTGACGGAGCGGACGACTCTGTGGGACGCGATGCGAGCGATCCGCGAGCATCGGTTCCCCGCGCTTCGGGAGCGGGCGCCGGGCTGCGGGACCGACCTGGATCTGGTGGTCGATAAGGCGTTGCGGTTCGATCCGCGTGACCGGTACCAGTCGGCCGCCGCGTTCGCGGCGGACCTGCGTCGAGTCGTCGCCAACAAGCCGGTGTCGGTGCGCCGACCCACCGTTGGGTATCGGCTCTCGAAGTTCCTGCGTCGCACGCCGCGGGCCGCGATCGTCGCGGCGATTACGATCGCGGTCTTGCTCGCGGGGGGCGTGCTGAGCGTGCGGCAGTGGATGCTGGCGCGGCAGCGGGTACGCGAGATGGCGCTGACTCTCGACTACAGCAGCAAACTGCCGAAGCACCGACCGGGCGTGACCTCTCCGGACACGACGGCGGAGACGTTGTCCAATGTCAGCCGCCGCGCGGCGTTGGAACTGCGCGGCCATCCGATCGTGGAAGCGGGCGTGCAGTACCACATCGGGGTTGAGTTCCTGGGGGCACTGGGAAGATTCGCCGAGGCGGAGCGGATGCTGCAGCGGGCGATCGAGCTGAGCGGATCGAGGGGTCTGGAAGATCCTCTCGTGGCGGATGTGACGCTGCGGTTGGCGGCGCTCTCGCTTTGGCGCGATAACTCGCACGCGTTCGAGGACGCGGTTCGACGCCTTGTGGACGAGCTGGCCCGTCGCGGGAACGAGCCGCTGAAGCTCTACTACGCCCGCCGACAGTTCGCGTGGTATCTGTCGGTGAAGGGGCTTTCCGACGAGCTGACGGTCCAGCTCGAGAAGATGGACGCGCTGGCGAAGGTGATCGGCGAGCCGTACCTGCAGACGCAGGTATTCGATGCCGCGTGCATCAAGGCGTCGGCGCTGTTCTACTCCGGCCGGGCGGGCGACGCACAGCATCTGCTGCCGCCGCTCGAGGAGAGCAAGGAGGGGCTTGTCAAGACGCCGTGGCTCGTCGTGTACCGCAACGCGGCGCACATCGGCGCGTTCGTGTATGTGGCGCTGGGGCGCATCGATGAAGCACAGGATCTGCTGCAGCATCTGCTGCGTGCGTCGGTCGCCGAGCTTGGTCCCAAGTCGTTCGAAGCGGTGACGATTCGCAGCCGGCTCGCGGGCTTGCTCTGGCTGCAGGGCGACCCGGCGGCGGCGGAGCGGGAGTTTGCCGACATCGCGGCGTCCGCCGGGCCGGAAGGCCTCGACGATGCGGTGCTGCGCGGCAACGCCCTGAACAGCCGGGGCGTGTGCCTGCGCGACATGGGCAGATTCGAGGAAGCCGAGTCGGTGCTGAAAGAGGCGCTGTCGATCCGGCTGCGAAACGGGGGGCCGGACAGTGCCACGGTGGCCGACACCCACATGAATCTCGCGTCGCTGTACGTGCGCTGGGGACGCGGGAGTGAGGCGCTCCCGTGTGCCCGGGAGGCGGCGCGGATCCGGCAGGTCCGCGGCCGGTGGACGGCGCCTCTGGAATCGGAGAGCCGGGCGATGATCGGCCGGGCGCAGATGCTGATGGACGGGCCCGAGGCGGCGCTCGAGGAACTGCAACACGCGTGGCAGATCCGGTTTCATCGCGGGTTGCTGACCAACTGGCAGACGAACATTGCCGTGGACGGCCTGCTCGAAGCGCTGCACGCGCTGGGCCGCGACGAGGAAGCCAAGCGGGTTGCCGATATCGAGCACGCGGAACTCACAGAGCTCGTCGGGCCGGACAACGCGGCGACGAAGCTCGCGGCCCAGCGGCGGGCCAATGTCGTCCAGCGGATCGCGAAGAAACCGCGGTGAAGAGGAGCCTTCGCTGTCCGTGCTTCAGGAAGATGCGAGACGTTCGAGGCGGTTGGAGGACCGGGGGCCGCGGGTGGACGGGAGCGGATCGATGACGACGAATCCATCGATCCGAGACGCGGATGGCGGCGAAGCGCCGGCGCCGTGCCCGGCGTGCGGATATCCGGCGGTGCGAACGGGGCGAACCACTTGCCCGGAGTGTGGGTTGAGCTACGACCTGACGCGCTCGAAGCGACGCCGCATCGTCGAGTGGGTACTCTGGACGCTTGCGAGCGCTTTGGTCACGACGATCGGTTACACGATTATCGCTGTCGCGACGCTGGATTCACTGGAGATGTTGTTTGTGGCGATGGTCTTCGGGGCCGTGGGCGTCTCAATCTTCCAGGGCTCGGTGCTGTGTGCGACGGTACTTCGTCGTGGCCTCACGGTGGAACGATTTGTCCTCGTGCTGGCGTCGCATGTCGGGTTGATGCTCGTGACGGCTCCCATCGTGTATGCCCTCATTTTGATCCTCGCGATGACCGCGTGGGCGATGGGCTGGTAAAGATGATCTGTTCGACGTCTTCGGGGTCTGGGTTCGGGGGGCACACACACGCGTCGTGTCGTTTCGCCAGAGGAGAACTGAAGCTTGAACAGAGGCACGCCAAGATGTCCTACGTGCGGATATCCGGCGGTGCGAACGGGTCGTGTCGTATGCCCCGAGTGCGGCCATTCGTTCGATGCCGCGGACGTGAGCCGCTTGCAGAGCTGGAGGTTCTGGCTTGCCCGAACATCCGCGACCGCTGCGGTTGTGTCCTTTGTGTGGACGGCTGTGATCGTCTTTTCGCGCATGCTGGAGCATCGCCCCGTCGCCGCGGTGAGCGTCGGCGTGCTGGGTTTCGCGGTCGTCCAGTTGTTTCGTTTCGCCATCATGACGCGGCGCGAGGTGCTGTCGCCACGACGGGCCGTCACGCTGTTCTTGACGCATCTGGCCGTGTTTGTCGCATGGATGCCGATCTCGTACGCGGCCATCGTGCTGCTGGTGTTCGCGGCGTACGCGCTGGCGGCGATCGGACGCTGAGGCTGGCTCGCGACGGCTGCCAACGAAAAGGACCGGCCAATGGCCGGTCCTTGGGGTTCTTCAGAATCGGGAGGCATCCGCCACGGGCGGCTTACTTGTCGCCTTCCTTCTTCGGCTCGGCCATTTCGTCCTTGGGCGCGTCGGCCGGAGCTTCCGGGGCGGGCTCATCGACGGGCTTGCCGCTGGCGGCGGCTTCCTTGGCGCGGGCGGTGGCGGCGACGACTTCCTCGGCGGGGAGGATGACCAGGCCGCGCTGTGAGCCCATCATGTTCTGCTCGGCTTCCATCTCCTCGCGGCTGGGGAGCTGCAGAACACTGACGCCCACCGGCGTGCCGTCGGCGGCGAAGATGGGCGTGCCCAGGCCGGCGCTCAGGCGTTCGGAGGGGATGTAGAGCTTGCGGGGCTTGGTGACCACGGCGCCGATGCGGAAATCGTTGATGGTGGCGGCGCGGTCGAAGAACTTGCCGAGCCGCTCGACGCTGTAGAGCGTCTGGCCCGGGGCGACCTTGGCGGCGTTGGTGAAGTCGAGGGCGGCGTAGGTCTTGTCGCCCTTCTTCTCGATCTGCACCCAGGCGAGGTCGAGTTCGCTGTCGCGGGCGATGACCTTGGCCTCGACGCCCTCGGTGTCGTCGCCGATGAGCACCTTGATGTCCTTGGGGGCCATGGACATTCCGGGGGACATGAAGGAGCGCATGGACTCGGAGATGCCGCCGAGTTGGAGGTTGCTGGCCATGACGAGTCCGCCGGGCTCGATCATGATGCCGGCGGTCTCGGTCTCGCGCTCCTCGTCGCTGCCGCCCATGGAGATCTTGAGGATGAACTTGATGGTGACAACGCTGGGCGAGCGCGTCTCGGCGAGCTTGGTGTAGACGGCGGTCTCGTCGGCGGCGACGGCCGAGACAGGCGCGACGGCGGCGAGCGAGAGAGCGAGCGAGGCGAGCAGGGTGCGGACGGTCATCGAAGACTCCTGGGGCTCAGCGGTGAGCGGAGGGTGAGGGCCGAATGGCTCGGCCGTGCAAGCGGGATGGTATCAGGGGAGGAGCGGGATTGGTGTCTTGGGAGCCGCTGTTGCAACCGGAACCCACCCCCCGGGCCCCCTCCCTCTGGGAGAGGGAGTGGTGTGCTGAGGTTTCGATCGCGGTGGGCGCATCGTTGGCGTCGTTGTGTGTCTTTCGAGGCCAAGGGCCTCGCAGAACCCAGCCGAGGGTGGAGCGAGTCTGCGAGTGACACCCTCGGTCGAGGGCAACCCACAGAAGATTGGTCGTCGATTGGCGCACCCCAACGGGGTGCGAGAGGCGATGATCGCGCGGTAGGCTGGCGGCATGCCGCAGTCGCTCTCGCGCGTTCTGATTCACGTTGTCTTCTCGACCAAGCATCGAGAGGACTCGATCCCCGTCGAGGTCGATGCGGACCTGCACGCGTACCTTGGCGGCATTGGTCGCAATCTGGCGTGCCCGGCGATCGCCGTGGGGGGCACGGCGAATCATGTGCATCTGTTGGTGAATCTGGCGCGGACGGTGACGATCGCGGACTTGCTCATGAACGTGAAGCGCGATTCGTCGAAGTGGATGAAGACCAAGGGGGTCGATGCGTTCGCGTGGCAGGATGGGTACGGGGCGTTTTCGATCGGGGAGTCGGCGGTCGATGATGTGTCTCGGTACATCGCGAATCAGAAGTCGCATCACGAGAAGATGACGTTTCAGGATGAAGTGCGGGCGTTGTGTCGGAAGTACGGGGTGGAGTTGGATGAGCGGTATGCGTGGGAGTGAGGCTCTTGCACCCCGCTGGGGTGCGGACGGAAAGGCGATGATGTGAATGGGTTTCGGGCGGTCCGTGGGTGTCGCTCGAAGACTCGCTCCACCCACGGCTGAGATCTTCGAGGCCGTGGGCCTCGCAAGGCGTAAGGCAAAGGCAGAATCCAACGGCAACGGCTAGGGCCAAGGCAAAGCCACAATGCTCGACCGCGTCTGCGGCGGAGAGACGGATGCTGGTCGCGTCACTTGCTTGGAGTTGTCGATCGCCGAAGTTTCTGCGAGAACGCGGTGCCGTTACTTCTTCTCTTCTACCTTTGCGTCCTTCGCCTCGCCCGTCACCAGCGGCTTCCACTCCGGCTCGAGGTAGCGGAACAGAGCCTGGTTGTAGCGGAGGATGCCGAAGATCACGCGGGGCGGCTGTTCCTTGGCGAGGCGTTCCATCACCTTGCGGTAGTTGTCGAGGTCGGTGATCGTCACGCTCCACGCTTCGGCGCCGGTCTTGTCGCTGGGGACGCTGATGCGCTGGATCACATCGCCCGAGCGCAGGCCCGCGGCACCGGCCCAGCCGAGCTGCTCGGCGCCGGTGATCATGACGCCCTGCACATCGTCGTCCCAGCGGTTCTCGTCGCGGTCGAAGAAGGTCAGCTCGCGGACGCTGAGCTCAAAGTCCTTGTTCGTATCGCGCCGGGCCTCCTCGGGGGTCAGGCGGGTGCGCTCGAGGGCGACCTTGACGTCCACCGGCACCGGCTTGGAATCCTCGCCCTTGCGCAGCACCTTCACCACCGCGTCGGTGTCGGGCTTCATGGTGCGGATCTTGCGGTTGAGGGCGCCCGCGTCCTGCATGCCTCGGACGCTGAGTTTGTCGTTGTCGATGCTGACGATGACGTCGCCGACCTTGAGGTCGCTCTTGGCGGCGAGCGTGCCGGGGTAGATACGGGTGATGCGATAGCCGGTCTGGCCCTCGTGACCCATCTCGCGGGCAAGGTCGCGGAGCACGGGCTGCGTGGCGACGCCGAGCCAGGCCTTGGCGACCTCGCGCGGCGGGTCTTCCTTCTTGTCGGGGCGCGGCTTGATGAGCGTGGCCTGGCTCTTGCCGCGGCGGTCGAACTCGACGAGCAGGAATTCTGGGATCTTCAGGCGTGCTTCTTCGCTGGAGAGGTTCTTGTCGGCGCTCAGCACGTTCATCACGCCTCGGTAGGCCTCGACGGCGTCCTGGACGGTCTTGACCTGCTTGTCGCCGATGCGGGTGATGATGTCGCCGTACTGGATGTTGGGCTCGGCGAGCTCGGCGGCGGAGCCGCCCTTGACGCCGGTGACGAACACGCCGTCGCGGCTGTCGAGGTGCAGATCCGCGGCGAGCTTCTCGGTGATCTCGGCGATGGTGATGCCCCAGAGCCGCAGCGCGCTGCGCTCGCCGCGTTCGGCGAGCAGCTTCTTGGTGGTGATTGTGGCTTCGGCCTGCTTGCCGGAGCGCACGTAGGTGACCTTGATCGCGGAGCCGATGGGACGGTCGGCGATGCTTTTGATGAGGGGCGGGATCTCCTCGACGAAACGGATGGTGACGGGTGAGCCGTCGATGGCGATGATGCGATCGCCGGCCTGCAGGCCGGCGTCGTGCGCGGGCGCGTCCTCGAGGACGGCGTTAACGAGCACGCCGTCCTCAAATCCGGTATCGCGGATGTTCTTGAACGACATGCCGATGAACGAGCGGAGCACCTCGCCGTCCTTGCGGATGGCGTCGGAGACCTGACGGGCGAGGTTGCTGGGGCTGGCGAAGCCCATGTTGCTGCCGCCGAGGGTGTTGATGCCGACGATTTTGCCTTCGAGGTTGACGAGCGGGCCGCCGGAGTTGCCGGGGTTGATGGCGGCGTCGTGCTGGATCCAGCGGGTGAAGACGCCGGTGGTGCCGGCTTCGCCCTGCATCTCTTCGAACTCTTCGCGGAGGAAGCCGCTGCTGAAGACGCGCTCGGTGTTGGAGACGATGCCCAGCGTGACGCTGCGGCTCAGCGAGAAGGGCGAGCCCATCGCCATCACGGTGTCGCCGATGGCGAGCTTGTCGGAATCGCCAAACTCGGCGGTGGGGAGGTTGGCGGGGTCGACGCCGAGTGACTTGAGCTCGGCGAGATCGATCTGCAGCACGGCGAGGTCGGTGAGCGGGTCTTCGCCGACGAGCTTGGCGGAGACGATGCGCCGGTCGGCGAGGGTGATCTTGAACTTGGTGCCATCGTTCACGACATGCTGATTCGTGATGACGTGGCCGTCCTTGGAGATGATCGTGCCGCTGCCGGTGGAGCCGCCCTTGGACTCGGCGCCGCCCTCGAAGGAGGTGGTGACGACGGAGATGTTGACGAGGGCGGGGAAGACCTTGTCGCGAGCGGACTGGACGATGGATCGGAGCTCGTCCTTGAGGACGTCGGGGGAGGGAGTGGGGGCGGCGAACGCGGGTTGGGCGAGGCCGGCGGAGGCGAGGAGGGCGGTGAGAAGGAGGACTGGGGCGTGGTTCATGGGGCGATCCAAGAATGGCTGAGGTGGCAGCGTCGAGGCCTTATCGTCCGGCTGGCGCGGATCGAACTACGGATTTCCGAGGGCATGTGTTCGGCTACGAAACGGGCGAAGAGCATTCGTTCGGCACGGGACGCGATGCGACCCAAGGGAGGAGGGGCGAAATTGTTTGAGAACTGGCCTTGGTTCGAGCGCGAGGCTTCCGAGACGGATTTGAGCTACCTTCGATCCAAGCGGATCGATCCCTACGACGAGGCGAGGCTACTTGCGATCGTAGCGACGAAGCCCAATTCGCTCAAAGGCATTGCCGCGTTCGGCATGCTGATGACCCCTGGCGTGGCCACCGCCCGCGCAATCCCAGTGATGAAAGCGTTGTGCTTGGATCGTCGGGAGGACTTTCAAGTCATGGGGCTTGGAATCCTCGACGCGGTTGCCGGTCCGTCCGAGCTCGGGTTCTACCGAAGCCTGGCCAAGGCAAA